>QWCH01001594.1_pt1 | contig 33291 bp, 25 predicted proteins | sample 1972671 | NCBI WGS metagenome assembly QWCH01 (sample SAMN09866713, study PRJNA288562) | Human gut metagenome isolate term3_stool, whole genome shotgun sequencing... | isolation source: gut | host: Homo sapiens | place: USA: California
TATGCCAGCGAATGGCGAGAAGAAGCTGAGCGTCGGGGCCTGCCCATTTACGACAGCTTCTTTGAAGCCCTTTCGGCTTATAAAGATAAAAAGCTCATGGCCATCTTCGACGAATACGGCGTCATTAGCGAAGAAGAAGCCGACGCCATTTACGAAGTTGGCATGGAAGCCGTATCGGTACACCATTTTCTCGAAGCCCGCACTTTAATGACCATGCTTTCAAAAGATGTGGAGCCTGCCGTTGTATCGGAATTGAACGATATTTTAAATGTGACAGGGCGTCTTGAAAATCCGGCCCTGGACGATCGGCTGGAAACGCTGAACACGCTGTTTGAAGAGCTTTTAGTGCGCCACAAAAAATTAAAGGCATCTTATGCCAAGGGCAAAACCCTTACAGGTTACGAGCGCGCCCGCTATTTCCAAGAAGAAATCAGCACGCAAATACCCCATATACGCAAAATCTGCGATGAATTAGAGGCGAGAGTTTCCAGAAAACACTGGACCATTCCCACCTATGAAGATATTTTCACACGATTAGTTTAGGAGGCAATATGACAAAATATATTTTTGTTACCGGCGGCGTAGTGTCCGGTATCGGCAAAGGTATTAGCGCGGCGAGTATCGGCCGTCTGCTTAAAAACAGAGGCTTTAAAGTCTTTATGCAAAAATTCGATCCCTACTTAAACGTGGATCCGGGCACCATGAGCCCCTATCAACACGGGGAAGTTTTCGTTACAGCCGACGGTGCCGAAACCGATTTGGATTTAGGTCACTACGAACGCTTTACCAATGAAGAACTTACGAAATCCGCCTCCATTACCACGGGCAAAATTTACTCGCGGGTCATTCAAAAAGAACGCCGCGGCGATTACGACGGCGCCACCGTACAAGTCATCCCCCACATTACCGACGAAATCAAAAAAGCCGTCTACAAAGCCGGCACGGAAACCGACGCCGATGTAGTCATCACCGAAATCGGCGGCACCGTCGGCGACATCGAAGGCCTTCCCTTTATCGAAGCCATTCGCCAAATCCACTCGGAAAGCGCCGTAGACGACGTGCTCTATGTGCACACCGTATTGATCCCCTCGATTCCGGGAAGCGACGAACTTAAAACCAAGCCCACCCAACACAGCTTTAAACAATTAATGAGCCAAGGGATCAAGGCGGATATTATTATTACCAGAAGCGACGGCGCCATAGACGAATCCATTCGCAATAAGATTTCCCTTTTCTGCGACGTACCGAAAGAAAACGTCATCGAATCCCGCCACGTAGACTTAATTTACGAACTACCTAATGTATTCCGCGATCAAAAACTCGACGAAATCATTATGGATCACCTGAAATTGGAAACCAAAGAAAACAAATCTGACGCTTGGGTTTCCATGGTGGAACACTTTAAAAAAGCGGAAGGCCCTGTGGATGTGGCCATCGTGGGAAAATACATTCAACTTCACGACGCCTACCTTTCCGTATCCCAAGCCCTTTTAGATGCGGGCTACGAACTGGGTCGCCTCGTAAACATTCATTACGTCGACGCCGAAGAGCTGACGGATGACGAAAAAGCCGAAGAAATTCTCAAGAAAATGGACGGCATTCTCGTTCCCGGCGGCTTCGGCGAACGGGGCGTGGAAGGCATGGTCCGCGCGTCGAAATTTGCGAGAGAACATGGGATTCCCTACTTCGGCATTTGCCTCGGCATGCAAATCGCCGTCATCGACATTGCGAGAAACCTCGCAGGCCTTAGAGACGCCCACTCTACAGAGTTTGAGGTCAACACGCCTTATCCCGTCATCGACCTTATGGAATCTCAAATCGGCATTGAAAGCTTAGGCGGCACCCAACGCCTCGGCAATTACCCCTGCCATTTAGAAGAAGGAAGCAAGGCCAGGGAACTTTACGGCGAAGAGCATATTTTAGAGCGCCATCGCCATCGCTATGAATTTAATAACGAATACAGAGGAAAACTTCGGGAAGCCGGGCTTAAAATCGTCGGCATTAACGACGATCTCGACCTTGTCGAAGTGATCGAGTTGGATGCGCCGGGCTATTTTGTGGCATGCCAATTCCACCCGGAATTTAAATCCCGCCCCAACCACATTCACCCCTTATTCCACGGCTTCATAGAAGCTGCCATGGAGCGTCGAGACCGTTGAGGGAGCGCTGGGATTTATACGACGCAGAAGATAAACCCACAGGCGAAGTCATTCTCCGCGGCGAACGCATACCGAAAGGGCGCTATCACCGCGTCGTGGAAGCGTGGCTTCGCACAAAAGACGGGCATTTTATCCTGCAAAAACGGTCGAAGAAAAAGAAAAACTTCCCGGGCTTTTGGTCCTGCACAGCTTGCGGAAGCGTACAGCAAGGGGAAGAGCCTGAAGAAGCCATGATCCGGGAAATGGCGGAAGAAATGGGCATTACGCTTTCGAGAGACGATCTGACACTGGATCGCATCATTAGCGAATTCCCCGCCCATTACTATATTTATAAAATCGAAAAAGACGTAAGGGAACAAGACGTCGTCATCGACCCCGAAGAAGTCGACGACTTTATCTTCTTAACCGCCGATCAATTGCCCCGCTGGATCGAAGAACAAAACATGACAAAACTCGCCTACTACGACGATTTTTTCAAAAACTGGACATAAAAAAACAGGTTCACTCACCGTAAGTGAACCTGTTTTCATTTAGTAAATGGGCACAGTATAGGTCCAAAGGGCCAGGCAAGGCTCCTTGGAAGAGTTAATATACGTATGCAAAGAGGTGGCGTCGAAGGCAATACTGTCGCCGGATTGAACGTCGTAGGGAACATCGTCGATGACGACGGTGAGGCTGCCGGAAAGGACGAAGCCGAATTCCTGCCCTTCGTGGCTGGATAAAACCGCATCATCCGGATCTTCCGTAGGTTCAAAGCGAATTTCCACCACTTGATAGTGGATATGCTTTGGCGGCGAAAGCACCCGCACCCTGCGCCGCATTCCCTCTTCATCGATCATTTTATGCTCCCCGCAGCGATAAATAACAGGCCGCTTGTGGGAAGGCATATCTTCAAAAAATTCACCCATGGTCGTATGCAAAGCATCGACAATGCGAAGCATGGCATTGACAGAGGGGGAAACGAGATCCCGTTCGATTTGGCTAATAAGCCCGGTCGACAGATTGGCCGCTTCGGCTAACTCCTTAATACTCATGCCGAGCTCCTTGCGCAAAACACGAATTTTATGGCCAGAAAACTTTCTCGACATAGGACACCTCCTTTAAACATATATATTAAACATAGTATACCATAATTTTATTAATACGCTATGAAAAGGTTACGATCCATGAGAGAAAAAGATTATGCTATAATAAAACGAAATAGGAGGTAAATCCATGGATAGAGAAAAAATACTGGTCGTCGATTTCGGCGGTCAATACAATCAGCTCATTACCCGTCGGGTACGGGAAAAAAACGTCTACGCCGAAGTCGTTCCCTATAAAAAAGCGTGGGAAGCCATTAAACAGGAAAAGCCCATCGGCCTCATCTTTACAGGCGGCCCCAATAGCGTTTACGACGAAAAAAGCCCGGACATCGATTCGGAAATCTTCAGCCTCGGCATCCCCATTTTAGGCATATGCTACGGCATGCAGCTCGTGGCGAAAAACCTGGGCGGCGTCGTAGAAAAATCCGATCGTCGCGAATTCGGAAAAACCAAAACCATGGTGGATCCGGCGAGCAAACTGTTCGATGGATTGCAAGTGGAACAAACCACATGGATGAGCCACATCGATTACGTAAAAGAACTCCCCGAAGGGTTCCGCACCGTCGCCTCAACCGACAGCTGCCCCGTGGCGGCCATGGAAAACCGCGACAAAAACATATACGCCATTCAATTCCACGCCGAAGTGAACCACACGGAAAATGGTCACGACATGATCGACAACTTCCTGAAAAAAGTGTGCGGCGCCAAAGGCGATTGGAACATGAAAGACTACGCCAAAGAAGCCAAAGCGGCCATACAGAAAAAAGTCGGCGATCAAAAGGTCGTCCTCGCCCTTTCAGGCGGCGTGGATTCCTCCGTATGCGCCAAACTCTTGGCAGATGCCATTGGCGATCAACTCACCTGCATCTTCGTCGATCACGGCCTCATGCGCAAAAACGAAGGCAAAGAAGTAGAAGAAGCCTTTAAAGATACGGGCATGCACTTTATTCACGTGGATGCTAAAGATCGCTTCCTGAGCCGTTTAAAAGGCGTGGTCGAACCGGAAGAAAAACGTAAAATCATCGGCGAAGAATTTATTCGCGTCTTCGAAGACGAAGGCAAAAAAATAGGCGCCGTGGACTTTTTAGCCCAAGGTACCATCTATCCCGACGTCATCGAAAGCGGCGCAGGCGATGCAGCGGTCATCAAAAGCCACCACAACGTCGGCGGCCTTCCCGCCGTCGTGGATTTCAAAGGCTTAATCGAACCTCTGCGCGATCTTTTTAAAGACGAAGTCAGACAGCTGGGCGAAACCATCGGATTAGATCCGAAACTCGTTTGGCGCCAACCCTTCCCGGGACCCGGCCTCGCTATACGCGTTATCGGCGAAATCACCGAAGAAAAACTCGACATCCTTCGCGAAGCCGACTACATCTTCCGCGACGAAATCGCAAAAGCCGGTATCGATCGCGACATCAACCAATACTTCGCCGTTTTAACCAATAATAGAAGCGTCGGCGTTATGGGCGACTTCAGAACCTACGATTACACACTGGCCCTTCGCGCCGTCACCACCTCCGACTTTATGACCGCCGATTGGGCGCGCATCCCCTACGAGGTGCTGGATAAAGTGAGCGTAAGAATCGTCAACGAAGTGGAACACATTAACCGCATCGTCTACGATATTACCTCCAAACCCCCGGCAACTATTGAATGGGAATAATCGTATAGATTGTCTGAAACAATTTTATGGAAAATTAAACCTTATATAAATAAGCCTGATTCGAAAAGACTGTAGAGGGTTTAAACGAAACACGTGATAAAAGGAGGATAGGCTTAAGTCTATCCCCTTTTATTTTGTAAAAATTTACATTCAATAGGAGAGAGCCAGCATGGAATCTAAAGTTATTGTAATACCTGAGGGTAAGGTATGTGATTATATAGATGGGAAATTCAGAAAAGATACACCAGAGGAATACGTCCGTCAAACCATTGAAAAAAGACTAATAAACGAACATAAATATAATCGTGATCAAATAAGCATTGAATATACAGTACAAATCGGTTCCGGTAAAAAGAGAGCAGACATAGTTATTTTTCCTGATGCAAAATCTGATAAAACACAAGAAAATGTAAAAATTATCATTGAGTGCAAAAGTGAAAAAATTGAAGCTAGTAACTCTAAAGATGGGGTAGGTCAATTAAAATCATATATGTCAGCGTGCCCTAATGCAGAATGGGGTATGTGGACAAATAGTAAAGAAAAATTTGTATTCAAAAAATATATAGACGATTCAGGATCTATACAATTTATGGATTACAATGATATTCCTTCAGCTGATGGCAGCCTTGATGATATTAATCGACCGAAGAGAACAACCCTGAAAAATGCATCTGATGATAACTTATTGTTCACATTTAAAACTTGCCATAACCACATCTATGTAAACGAAGGAATGCAAAAACAGCCGGCTTTTTTTGAACTGTTAAAAGTTATTTTTTGTAAAATTGAAGATGAAAGGAACATTCCAAAGCCGTTAGAATTTTATGCGACAAGTGAAGAAAGATCTAATGGTGATGGTCAACTAACCATTAAAAATAGGATAGAAAAGATATTTGAAAGAGTAAAAAAAGAAAAGAAAAACGCAAAAATTTTTGAAGCAAACGATGGAATAAATCTTCACCCAAGAACACTGTCCTATATAGTGAGCGAATTACAAAAATATAGTTTATTAAATACAAGAATAGACATAAAGGGAAAAGCGTATGAAGAAATTGTTGGTGCAAACCTTAGAGGTGATCGAGGCGAATTTTTCACACCGAGGAATGTAATGCAGATGGTTGTTGAAATGATCAACCCTGCTATTGATGAGAAGGTTTTAGACTCATCTTGCGGAACGGGAGGATTTGTTGTAACTGCCATGACTCACGCCCTGAAGCAATTACGATCAGAATTTACAAAAGATATCGGAAAAGAGAAAGAAGACTGGAATGATTATGAAAAGAAGGCATTCCAAGATAAAATTTCCGATATGGCTAAAAATAACTATTTCGGATTTGACATAAACCCAGATTTAGTAAAAGCGACAAAAATGAACATGGTTATGAATAACGATGGCAGTGGCAATATTCTTCAAACCAATTCTCTTTTACCCCCCCATGAGTGGACAGATGATTTTAAAATAAGATTATCTTCAGCTTTACAAATCGATAAAAAGTCAATAAAAAATCAACATGATTTAGGTTTTTTTGATGTAATCGTAACTAATCCACCATTTGGCAGCAAGATTAAAATAAAAGATCATGCGATTTTATCTCAATTTGAGCTTGCAAGAATATGGGATCAGGATAAAAAAACCGACAAATGGACAATGACGGAAAGGTATCAATCATCTGTTTCTCCTGAAATACTATTTATCGAAAGATGCTATCAATTCTTAAAGCCGGGAGGAAGAATGGGCATCGTTCTTCCTGATGCACTACTGGGTTCACCGGGTACCGGGTATATAAGAGAGTGGCTCATTAAAAACACCAGGATTATTGCGAGTATTGATTTACATGAAGATACATTTCAACCAAGAAATGGTACTCAAACATCAGTGTTAATCTTACAAAAGAAAACGAAAGAAGAAATCGCCAAAGAAGAATCTACTGGACAAATGGCGGATTATAACATTTACATGGCAATAATCGACAAAATTGGTCATGACAAAAGAGGCAATACCTCATTTAAAAGAGATAAGGAAGGGAACGAGATTATGGTTCCTGAAAAACAGAATGTCTATAGATTAGATGAAACATCTTCAGGAGATAAAACAGCCCAAATGGAGAGTAGAGAGAAAGTTGTTGACGATCAAACAATTCTCGTACCAGCTATTTTTAGAAAATGGAAGATTAACGAGGGAATATCATGGTAAATTCAGCAGCTAGAAAACTAGAAAAAGAACTAGTAGAGGTAGTTGAAGTACCTAAGGATGATATAAACTGGTCTAGTGTTTCATTGACCAGTGTATTAAATAAGGGAAAAAGATTGGAAGCCTCAGTATTTGATGTCGAGTGTAAACATGCCAGAGATTTAGTTAAGAAATCAATATATGGATATACTGAAATTGATATAGATAAAGATTTAATTGATTGCTATACCAGACCTCGCTTCAAAAGAATATGGTTAGATAAATCTGAATATCCAATTATCAACCTACATCTATACTAGATATTTATCCCAAAAACGACGGTTATATATCAAAATTAACAGAAACAAATATTGAATCACTAAGAGTATTGGACGGGCAGGTTTTAATAACTTGTAGTGGTACTATAGGAAAAGTGAGTTTTGTGTCAGAGACTTTAAATGGAAAAATTTTCTCTCATGATTTACTAAGAATTAGATTTAAAAATGATTACGATAATGGATACTTTTATACTTTTTTAAAAACAAACGTAGGAAACTCAATTCTCAAGTCAAATAAATATGGTTCTGTGATTAGCCATATAGAAGCTGAACACATAAATGAAGTATTATTACCTAAAGCTCCATTAAATTTAAAGAAAACAATTCATGATTTAATTCTGCAATCATATGCCAAAAGAGATGAATCAAATAAACTTATTGATGAAGCAACTAAAATTATGATCGATGAGCTAGAATTACCTCCAATTGAAGAGTTAAAGAAAGAAGCCTTTTCCTATAGTAAAGATATTAATTCTTTTTCAACTAAGCTAAGCAGTTTAAATGGAAGACTTGAAGGAAACTATCACCTCCCTTTAGTAGAGGTTATTGAAAAATATTCAAGTAAAAAGGCTAATTTAATAAAATTAAATAGCGAAGATATTGTTGAGAAAATAATTTTAGCAGGTGTTTTTAAAAGGAACTATGTACAAAAAGGACACGGGTATCCATTTATTGGAGGAAAAGAAATTACACAATTATGTCCTGAAACAGATAAATACTTGTCAAAAATAACTCATAAGAAACGTTATGATAAAGAATTAATGGTAAAAGAAAATTGGATCTTAGTAACTGATAGAGGCACTATTGGAAAGACTGTGCTTGTTCCTAAACAAATGGATGGTATGGCAGTGAGTCAGAATGTTTTGAAGATAGTTCCAAAAATGTACTCAGGTTATTTATTTTGTTTTTTAAATTCAGAATATGGACAATTATTAATAAAGCGTCAAAGCTATGGATCTGTTGTAAATATGATTGATGACATATGTATGGGAAATATCAAAATACCTATGCTTTCAAATAGGGAGAAGCTTTTTGAAATAGATAATATGGTACTTGAATCAAACAAATTAAGATATATTGCTTATAAAAAGGAACAAGAAGCTATTAATATCATGAATAAAGAGGTATTGGGACTATAATTAGATTGGAGGTTTTATGGGCAGATCAATCTCAAATGAATTATTAGATAAATCAAAAGAGGCAATGATTTCAGCTGTACAAATTTATAATAATCCTTCAATTAAGTTTAAGTCTGAAATGTTTATCATAACTGCCATTATTTCATGGACTTACCTAATGCATGCCTATTATAGAAAACGTAAAATTGATTATAGATACTATAAAATGAACGGAAAGCAAAAAAGATATGATAGAACTAAAAATGGAGCTTATAAGCATTGGGAACTTGAAAGATGTATTAATGAGAAAAAATCTCCTCTAGATAAAGGGACAGTTAATAATTTAAAGTTTTTAATAGGTATAAGACATGAGATTGAGCATCAGAAGACAGAAAATATTGATGAATATATAGGAGCTAAATTACAAGCCTGTGCTTTAAACTATAATAAAGAATTAACTAAAATGTTTGGTAAAAAGCATAGTATAAGGGATAATTTAAGCTTAGCAATACAGTTCTCCCCTATATCACCAGATCAAGAAGAAATATTAAGAAATGAAGCCAATGTTAATATTCCTATTAATGTTAGAAATTTTATAACAGAGTTTGAATCTGATTTAGACGACGAGGAGTTAAAATCTTTATCCTATTCCTATAAAATAGTATATGTACCTGTTTCTGTAAATAGAGCTAATCAAGCAGATAGGGCAATTGAATTCGTACCAGCAAATAGTACTGATGCGAAAGATGTTGAACGAGTATTGTTGAAAAGTGTAGAAAAAAAGAAGTATCTTCCTGGTGAAATAGTTGATATAATGGAAAAAGAGGGATTTAAGGAGTTTTCCATGTATAATCATACACAGTTATGGAAATCATCTGATGGAAGAAATCCTAAATATAATTTTGGTGTATGGGTTTCAGGACAATGGTATTGGTATGAAAATTGGGTTAATGAAGTTAGAGATTATTGCAGAAAAAATAAATTTTAATTCCGGTACTAGGACGGGACAAAAAATTTGAAAACGTCCTATAATTAGATGGATTTAGTCATACTCGAAAAAATAGAACCTAGTATTTTGAATGGTTTGGGATATATCGGACATTTGAAAAAGAAGAATGGGAATAAAATTGCTTCGGAACAACTTGAATCGATCCATATAAAATTACAGTTTCACAATATGACGACAACAGTTAAGTCATCTTGATTGTTCGTTGTTCTGTAAATTCAAAAAGATACCAGAGTAAGTTGAAATGAACTCCGGTATCTTTTTTATATTGTTTATTGCTTTTTATTTTTTATTGGAATATATTCGAATCACTAGGAGGCATTATGAAAGATTTTTGGTCCTATGATAAGGATGATATTTTAAAAAAATTAAATACGAGCGAAAATGGTTTGTCGAGTAAAGATGCCGACGACAGAATGGCACGTTATGGTAAAAATGTTTTTGAGGAAACGAAATCCGGATCCAATGTGATGATCTTTTTGTCTCAATTTAAAAGCCCCATAACCATGATTCTGATTTTTGCGGCTGTATTGTCGATTTTTATGAAGGATTATTCAGATGGAATGATTATCCTGATAATTATTATGATTTCTTCTTTTTTGAGTTATCTCCATGAAAGTAAAGCAAACGATGCGGTTAGACGTCTGCTGTCTTCTGTTAGCGTTACTTCTTCTGTCCTAAGAGATGGGGCTTTTAAGGAAATCGACAACGGCAATCTTACGATTGGCGATATCATCAGGGTTAAAACAGGGGATATGATACCGGCGGATTGCTTGTTGCTGGAGGGTAATTCCATATCTACTGATGAATCGAGTTTAACAGGGGAGACATTTCCCGTTGAGAAGGTGACGACAACAATACCTGCCGACACGAATCTTTCGAAAAGAAAAAATTCCCTTTGGATGGGCACGCACGTTATGAGCGGTTCCGGGAAGGCGATTATAGTTAATTTAGCAAAAGATTCTGAGTTTGGAAAAATCACCTCATCCCTTAGCCAAAAAGATTCGGATACAGATTTTGAAAAAGGGATAAAGGACTTTGGCAATTTAATTTTACACGTCACGACTCTTTTAATTGGCTTAATCTTCCTGTTTAATATTGTCCTAAACAAGTCTTTCTTGGAATCCTTTATGTTTGCCCTGGCTCTTTCTGTGGGCTTAACCCCTCAAATGTTGCCGGCGATCATTAGTGTGAATTTGTCACAAGGCGCCAAGAGAATGTCAGAACAGGGCGTTATTGTCAAGAAATTAAATTCAATCGAAAACTTCGGCTCCATGACCATTATGTGTTCCGATAAAACCGGCACCATAACTAAGGGAAAGGTGAAACTTGATTCAGCGCGAACTTTTAATGGCGAACAATCGGAGATGTTAAATAAATTTGCGTCTATTAACTCTTATTTTCAAGAAGGCTATTCAAATCCAATCGATGAAGCCATTTTAAGTTCAAGCAACTATGATTTTTCGGGTTATAAAAAGCTTTTTGAAATCCCCTACTCATTTGAAAATAAACTTTTAAGCGTCATAGTAAAAACAGACTCCGATTTTTCAAAACAAAATATGATGATTACAAAAGGCGCCTTTGAAAGCATCGTCACTATATGCGATTCTTATGAAACGGCAGACGGTTCGATTGGAAATATTCATGAGATCAAAACCCAACTATTTGATTCATTTGCCGAGTTTTCAAGCCAAGGCTACAGAGTCTTAGGTCTTTCTTATAAAGTTTTGAACGATGATACTGACGTTCAAAAGGAAAAGGCCGAAGGCATGATGTTCAAAGGATTCTTACTCTTCATCGATCCCTTAAAAGAAGACGTCAACGATGTCATCGTTCAAATGAAGGATCTGGGCGTGTCGTTAAAAATGATAACGGGCGACAACCAAGAAATTGCCAAAAATATCGGAAGTCAAATAGGCCTTAATCCGAAAAAAATAATGCTGGGTGACGAGTTAAGCTCATGCTCAATAAGTCAACTAAACAAAAAGGTCTCGGATATCGATATTTTTGCTGAAATAAGTCCCAATCAAAAGGAAAAAATAATTAGAGCCTATAAAGAAGCCGGAGAGATAGTAGGCTATATGGGCGACGGCATCAACGATGCGCCGGCTATAAAACAAGCGGACGTCGGCATATCTGTTGATACGGCCGCTGATACGGCGAAAGATGCGGCTTCCATTGTGCTTTTACAAAATAGTTTAAAGGTGTTGTTATCCGGAATAAAAGAAGGCAGAAGAACCTTCATCAACACGTTGAAGTATATATTTGTCGCAACAAGTGCCAATTTCGGAAACATGTTTTCCATGGCAGGGGCAAGTCTTTTCTTAAAATTTTTGCCCCTATTACCGAAACAAATTCTTCTTACCAATTTATTTACCGATTTTCCCTCTTTGCAAATCGCATCGGACTCTGTGGACGACGATTGGTTAAAGACGCCGGTAAAATGGGATATGAAATTCATCCGAAAGTTTATGGTAGTCTTTGGAATCATATCTTCCCTTTTTGACTATGTCACATTTTTTGTCTTGTTGCATATCTTTAAGGCCGATGAAACGCTGTTTCAAACCGGCTGGATGTTGGAATCCGTCATTTCTGCAATGGTCGTGATGCTCATCGTTCGAACGGCAAGGCCGGTGATGAAAAGCAAACCGAGTAAAAAATTATTACGATCTGTCGTATTCGTAAGTTTGATTTTAATTTCAATCATCTACAGCCCCATTAATTCCTATCTCGGTTTAATGGCGCTTCCACTTAAAGCATTTCTTTCCATGCTTTGTATATCCGCCGTCTATGCCTTCGTTGCGGAAATCTTAAAGAAAAGATTCTACCAATACAATTCATTTTCCAGATGAAACTGAAAGGCTGAGCAAAAGTGAATCATGCAATAAAATCGCAGTGTTTGCTGCGATTTTTATAGTGATGATATGGGTAGGACATCATGAAGAGCAATAGAAGAAAAGAATCTGGTCTTTCATTTTAAGGAAAGATAAAATAATAGAAGATTTTAATTTTAGAAAGGAAGGATGCCATGGTAATCGACGGAATTTGGCAGATTTTATGGCTGTTTTTCATTTATTCATTTTTAGGATGGGTTACGGAAGTATGTTTAAAATACTTGCAGTACCATCGCTTTATTAACAGAGGATTCCTCATTGGGCCCTACTGCCCCATTTACGGCGCCGGCGCCGTCATGATCACGTTGGGCGGCGACATACTTTCCGCCATGGATCGTTCCCTGGCCATGAGTTTTCTCATCGCCTTCATTCTTTGCGGCTTATTGGAATACGCCACAAGCTACATACTGGAAAAATATTTTCACGCTCGCTGGTGGGATTACAGTCAAAAGCCCATGAACCTGCACGGCCGCGTGTGGATCGGCAATTTGATCCTCTTCGGGCTTGGGGGCGTTATAATTTTAAACATACTGAATCCGCGTTTCCTCGCCCTGTCCGTGCGATGGAAGCCCGCCATTTTTACCGCCGCCTTAACGGCCGTCGCCATCCTTTTCCTAGCCGATGTTATGGTAAGTTACTTTATCATGAACCTCTTGAAACGAGGAGTGGAAAAGAGTCGATCCGATAAAAGCGAAGAAATCGCCGCCGAAGTTCGCTATCTCCTGGAAAACCGCTCCGTCTTCCACAAGCGGATTATGGATGCTTACCCGGAACTTACCTTCCGCACGGAGAGAGTAAAAGCCCGCTTGGAGCGCATTCGTAAAGAAGGAGAGGCCATCCGCCTTCTCGCCGAAGAAAAAGTCGAAGTTCTCGAAGAAAGAACACTCGCCGGTCGGGAAGTTGCACGCAAAAACCTCACCACCACTTGGAGCCTGCAGCGGGATATTATCGAAAAACAAGATGAGATTATCGCCTTGCTGAAGAAGGGAGATGCAGGGGATATTCAACAACTGGAAAAGGAAGTTCAGGTGAACAAAGACGTACTGGAAAACAGAGAACGCCGCTATCGTCTTTTGAAAGGCGAGTAAAAATAGCCCCAAAAATCGGAAGAAGCCGATTTTTGGGGCTATTTTATGTAGAAACTTTTCGAAAGTGTAGAGAATGATATAATCAAGATTAGTCTATACTTTACAACCGAGGAGTTTAAATGAAACGATTAAATACATACTACGAATCTAAAATTCGTACATTCATAGACGATAGCTCCGAAACTATATTAGGAATTATAGCGGGGAACGATGTCTCGGAAAGTACGAGGCTACTTCAAAAAAACACGTGGAAAGAAGAAATCGAGATTTTGAAAAGAGAGCTCGCTACGCTCCCTTTAAAAGATGAAGATTCTAGAATTCTATTCGAATACACTATTCCTCGCATGGGAAAGCGAGTGGACGCCATAGTCTTATATCAAAATATCGTCTTTGTTTTAGAATTTAAATGCGGCAGTGAACACTATTATAGCGGAGACTATGACCAGGTATACGACTATGCTTTGGATCTGAAGAATTTCCACGAGGAAAGCCGTGATAAGCTAATTATTCCTATTTTAATTGCGACAGAAGCACCTAGCATTCAGAAGAACATAAAAATAGAAAGTGGAGTCGCGGAGCCGCTAAAATGCAATAGCTTTGAGATTGAAAAGTTGATCGAAGAAATTTCCTCTCGCTATTCGCAACTATCTTTTTCATATGAAGACTGGATCGACAGTGCCTATCGTCCGACCCCAACTATCGTCGAGGCGGCCCAAGCTCTCTATACCGATCACGATGTAGAAGACATTACGCGAAACGACGCTGGTGCTAAAAACATTACTGTGACCACCGATGCGATTAATAAAATTATCGACGAAAGCAAGCGAAACCGTAGAAAGTCTATTTGCTTTGTTACGGGCGTTCCCGGCGCGGGCAAGACGCTGGTCGGGCTCAATCTAAGCACACAAAGGGCAGATGCCAAAGAGGGAGAGCACGCTATCTTTTTATCGGGGAACTATCCTTTGGTACAGGTATTAAAAGAAGCCTTGGTAAGAGATAAAATAAGTCACTTAGAAATTCGGGGAAAAAAGGCAAAAAAAAGCGACGTGCGGCGTTCCGTGGATGCCTTTATACAAATCATACATAAGTATAGAGACTCTTTTGTAAACAACGACAAAGTTCCACCAGAACACGTGGTGATCTACGATGAGGCGCAGCGATCGTGGAATGCTGAAAAAATTGCGCGTTTTATGAAAGATAAAAAAGGGATTACTGATTTCGCTTGTAGCGAGCCGGAATTTCTCATTAGTACGTTGGATCGTCACCAAGACTGGAGCGTTCTCGTTTGTTTAGTAGGGGGAGGGCAAGAAATTCACGATGGGGAAGGTGGCCTGCCGGAATGGTTTCGCGCCCTCAACCATCGTTTCAAAGATTGGGACGTTTACGTATCCTCTGATTTAAAAGAAGAGTATACCATCGGCAACATTTGGGAAGATATGACCAAGAATTTAAATGTGACGACCTTAGAGGGTCTCCATCTTTCCGTTTCACTACGATCATTTCGAACACCGGATATGGCCGACTTTGTAAAATCCATGCTCGACCTCGACGAAGAAGCAGCCAAAGAAAGCTACGCTAAGATTCAAGGGCACTATCCCATTAAACTCACGAGAGATTTAGATAAAGCCAAAGAGTGGGTGTGTGAAAAGGCGAGGGGAACTCAGCGCTATGGCCTTCTCGCCACGAGCGGCGCCTTGCGCCTAAAGCCTGAAGGGATCTTCGTAAAGAATAAAATCGACGTAGCTCATTGGTTTTTAAATGGTAAAGAGGACGTAAGATCTAGCTATGCTTTAGAGTATGTGGTGACGGAATTTGACGTGCAAGGGCTAGAGCTCGACTACGCGATTGTGGCGTGGGATGCAGACTTGCGGCTAATCGACGGGAAGTGGCAGTATAAATTATTCAAGGGTTCTAGATGGATCAATAAAAATAAGCGAGAGGATCAGCTTTATCTTAAAAACTCCTATCGTGTACTGTTGACACGCTCACGCCAAGGAATGATCCTTTTCATTCCGAGAGGAAGCGACCGAGATCAGACGAGACAGAAAGCTTTTTACGATGGAATCTATAATTACTTGAGAGGACTAGGGATAGACGAAATTTGATATTAGAACAAAAAGGTCTCGTAACATGAGGCCTATTTTGTCACAATAGAAATTTAGATTAAATCTATAAAGGAGTTTTAGATATATAGACATGGGTTAAAGGCTATATTAAAATGGTGTTATTGATAACCAGGTTCAAACGATAAAATACCAAAAGATCACAGGTGATAGCATGGATAAGGCTTATGATGAGAAGAGTAATAAGATTGTATATGCCGTAGAATCAGCCCAGGCAGCAAGAGGCGACCAACGATTTTATTTTCGTTACCGATGTATATGTTGTGAAGAGTATGTAACGTTGGCGGCTGCCAAAAGTAAAACTACCACGCCTTACTTCAAACACAAGCGTGGCGGTGATCACTCATTATGTGAGGCATATACAGGTAATGCTCAGGCGGTGGATTTCGATAGGATTGAAGAGAAGTTACAAAATCATCGACAAATCCTATATTTTAATACTAGCCTCTCGAAACTGGAATTTGGAATCAAATTTAGTGCCGAAGAAATTGATGAGCTATGTAAAACGAATGCGCGCGTCGACATTTGTACATTGCCAGAGAAGCTTTACCTTCATTCTACATATATTACACATCAGAATTTCAAGCCTGAGACGAGACGTTTTTTTGAGTTAAATAAGTTTGCTTTAAAATATGAGTTTCGAGCAGGAGAAATGGTTTCGGTAATCACTGCCTTTGAAAGCTACACGGACTTTCATTTTTTTAGAGAAACTCTTAAGAAGGAAAAATTTAAGAAAACAGTAGGAAACGTACTTTATTTAGAGACGACCTACCTTGTGCTATCGACGAACTTTAACAAACTCACGAAGTTAGGGAGTTTACAGGATATTGAGAAAATAGGTGAAATTTCTAAGTATTCAATTTCGGGAAAAATATTCTATGGGTTAAAGATCAGTATTCAGAGAAAAAGTAGAATATTAAATGAGGTTTTGAATCAATACTCTATTGAAAAATTGGAATCTCTTTATCTTTTATGGCCACCATCGAAAATGATCGATGAATATTTTGTTAGTGAAAAGGACTCGATTTATGTGAAATCAAGCTTTGCCATTGAGGAGTTTAAGAACACAGAGTGTTCTTCGTATATGCGATTAAAAGACTCTCCGTGCATTACGAAGATGAGCTTATTTAGAAAAATCAATATTCATGAAAAAAATGTAAATTTTTTGATTTTGAGAGAGCGAATTCAGGATCAGGATATAAGTTATCCGATTATTCATAAAAATTTTGCGACGCACTGCAAAGTGTTAGGTACTGTTGATGAAGTTTCGGAAGAAATTGGGAAGGATCTTTGTCTATTAAAAGGTTACGAGTATTATCTATATGATGGAGAGTACAAACCCTTAGTACCAGGAGATTGCGTGAGTTTATCGAAGGGTTCTCGTGTAGTTGGATATCAAAATAGACATCCAAGAAAAATTATATTGCCAAAAGGGCCTCGCAGTAATTCTAAAAAAGATTTGTTACTGGATATACTTCGGCATTATCCAAAAGAAGAGCCTTGCAGCGTTGAAAGAATTGAAAAGATGAACTATAAAGACTATTTATCGTCTTATATGGAGCGCTGTAAAAAACGTGGAACAATTAATAGCATCGTCAAGGTATATTTAGAGGAGGGACGATTATGAGCGCAGTAGAAGGATTAACAGACGAGCAGTGGCAATATATTTGTTCAAAAATCCCAAAAAACCTTGCAAGGGATTTTTTCAATAAACATCCAAAAGAATTTCAACGGATCGAAAGAGGATTTCGTGCTAAATCTTTAACGGATCGGAAAGTCGAAAATATTTTAATTCGTCATCGTCGTGATCCATATGTTGAAGGTTTTATCGTAAGTTTTTTAGAGTTAGAACTTAATCGGTTCAGAGAAAAATTGGATCAACAAGAAGGGGAACAGGAAGCTCATGAGATCTACATAGATTTTCTTGTTAAGTCCATATTTTCTGAAAATACAGCCTTATTTTTTCAGTTAATAGAGAAGGAAGCACCCAAAGAATATATTCAATTGATGGAAACCGCTATTCGTCGTGAAAAACGCTATATATCTCAATTAATGAATGCAAATGAGAAGTTAAGGGAAGATCGTGAGCAAGAGGATATTATTCAATCGCTTAAAGATCAGCTTACAAGCGTAGTGCAAGAACAACAAAAGTTAAGAGAGAGTTTCTACGAAATGGAAACACGAATCGATCATTATGAAAAGCAATTGGAGCAAAAAGACGAGTCTATCGTTGCGTTTTCGTCTGATATAGAAGAACTGAAGAAAGAATGGAAACATTACGAAATCAAAGATGAAAAAACGGACAAACGCATAGAAGAATCCTTTTTGTATTCTAATAATTTAGAAGAAAAAATTAGCAAACTTCAAGCTCATGCGTTGGAGCTTGAAGAATCTATGGCAGTTTTGAATAAAGATCATGTTCAAGCAGTTGAAAATGTACGTGATCTTTTGGAGTCTTATCGTGAAGAGGAGGGAAAAGTTCAAGAGGAAAGCCCCTTAGAAAGCGCATTGAAATGGGAAAATGTGAAGCCTGTTAGACCGGTAGAAATGGAAATATTTGAAGAGTTTTTCGAATATAATCTTAAGAGTATGGGACTTGAAGATTCGAAGCCAACGTATGATTTATTTTTGGAATACATTGAATCTATAATTTTTACGGGCATTCCTTTACTGGTGAAGACGTTTCAAGGCATCAACCTGGCGAATTGCCTAGCTAATACTTTGAGTGGAAAATCATCAGCCGCCTCTATCCACTATTCATATGGTATGTCGCTAATAGAGTTTAAAGCTTTATTGGATGATTTAACAGAAAGAGTTTGGTGCATACATAATGTTATTGGGAGTACTCAAGAGCTTAGTCTATTAACGCTTCTCAGTCATTATCGTGACAAGATAATAATTATAACTTATCCTACGGAGAGGACATTGTATTTTTGTCCGCAGGAAATCCTGAATTATGCCCACTATATTAATTTTGACAATTACCATTTTATGGCACAAGTCCAAGACTTAAGAGAAGATCCTTCCATTTTAGATGAAGATACTTACGAAGAAGATGTAAAAAGAACTGTGGGAAAAAAGCAGTCGACCTTGATAGAAATTGGAAAACAATGTGGGCTAAGCGAGGAAGTTGTTCGGTCCATGATTGTATCAATGGAGGACGGGGATGCTTTAGATGGAACTCTACTATTTACGTTACTCCCCTATGTATCGAAAGTTTTAGAGAGAAATCCCTATGTGGAATCGAAAAGATTGGATCAATACGCTGGCGTAAACGGAAAGAGTTTACAGAAGAAAAGTATGTTGGAATGGTTTAACGAATGAACGAGCTTTTAAAAACAATGGCGAAGGATATGGGTATCCAATTTTATGACGATGAGTCTCTCGCTTCTTTCGCTTATCGAATTATTTATTCTGCCCTCGGCTTATGGTGCCTTCATTTTGCTGCATCAATGCGAGAGGGAGTATATGGTATGAGTAAAAAAGGCCTAACACGGGCTGTAAATGATTTATTAAAAGAGTATTTAAGCTTAACTCGCGAGCCAGAAGAACTTTTAGTTCATTCACCCTATTTTAGTCTTGGGCAATTTATACGAAATGTATACGAAGAGACAGGTTACGTGATCACTTTTGATAATAATTTTGACGTTTTAAACACGGGACGAGAAACTATTTCTTTCTCAGAAAATCTACATTTATTTTTAGGACTACCCAGTGCAGACCATAAACTCAGAGGACTTGGCGTTTATACTCAGGATTCTGCTCAGCCTATTCTTTTATCTGATTTTTTAATAAGAGATGAGCTGACTCCGCGTCAATACATAGCTATGCATTATGACGCTTTAGACTTTGAGCCCTGTCCATTGAAAAAGCTTGCATTTTTTGATATCCGTTCACAGGAGAAAATAGCTCATTCATGGGGTAGGACAATGGAATCGAGAATAGGTATAGCAAAAAGCCTTGACGACAATACAACCTATCGTGTTATGACCAATGAGCGAGGTAGACTTTTTTATGCCCCTATTTCTTCAGTAGAAGTTGGAGCAGGACAGATGTCTGGGTATGAAGAGCGCCGATTATACATTGCATTGAAACATTGCCTTGGATACCCTATGGCTGCAAGTTTTAGAAAAATTGATCGATCCTATTCCCATCTAATCATCCATGGAGATTTACCCAACAGAGAATACTTTTTCTTGCTGTTGAGTTCATGGCCAAAAAATGGGTTTTCTGATCGCCATGAATTTATTATTGAAAATGAGATGGTAGAGATATGCGCGAAGATGTTGAAAAAGATAGGATGTGTTGTTGAATAAATTTATTCGTGTCAAGCCCTAAAAAGGGGAGGGTGGATGATGGATAAGGAATTTGAAATTAATGGTTGTGTTATGGTTTCCTCCGATGTAACGTATGATGATTTTTGGGAGGCCTTTATCGATTTTGTGGAATCGAAGGGTTGGTTTTTTGGCGGCGGTATTGAGGAGATAGTCGACGGGTATTATGTTTTGGCAGACGGCAGCCGTGGGAAGCATGTCATGGAGGATGCGTAATCTGTCTTTAAAATTTTTACAAATTAAGCCCTAAGGGGCTTATTTTTTATGGCGAAACACGATATGATCGTGGTAAGAATGATATTGTGATTAACATAGGTTTTATTTTGTTTAACGGGTATAATAAAACCAGATCATGATTGTGTCGTTGTAAGGGGGTTATCATGAAGAATGAAGTCAAGCGCGAAGGCGGTTTCCATTACGCGTGGGTTATTTTAGTGGTGGCGGCTTTGGTTTTAGGGGTGTATGTGCCCGTGGTCAACTCCTTATCCAACAGCTGGCAGATTGCGGTCACTGATGATCTCGGTTTTTCCAGAACGGCTTTTTCGTTTACAGGCACCATTACCCAAGCCGTGGGGATTTTTCTGGGCCCCGTGATTTCGGTGATTCTTACGAAATATAATTTTAAGCGCATATGGACGGGGGCGGCTATTACCTTTGCTCTCGCCGTTTTCGGCTATTCCCTTGCGCAGAATAAGTTTCATTTTTACGCCTTGGGCCTCGTCGTCGGCGCCGCTTATATTACCACGGCGCAAATTCCCATGATGATGCTCATCAACAACTGGTTTTCGGATAAAAAGGGCCTCGCCACGTCCATCGCCGTGTCGGGGATTTCCGCAGGGGGCGCTCTTTTAAGTCCTCTCGTCAACGGCCTCATCGCCAATGTGGGCTGGAGAATGTCTTATAGGGTCTATGCTCTGATTATTCTCATTCTCGCCGTGGTCTTCGGCTTTTTCTTAATTTATTTGCGGCCGGAAGACAAGGGCTTAAAGCCTTACGGTTATAAAGAAGAAGACGATGGGCCTATTGATCATACGAAGGATTCCAATAAATCTTTAAACGTCGGCCTTTCCATCGGCGCGTCCCTTTCCTGCAGCTTCTTTATTTTTCTACTCTTGGGTTCGGTGATGAACGGCCTTGCCAATGGCGCGTCTCTTCAATTTCCCCCTGCCCTTCAGGAAGCGGCCGGCTTTCAAACGGCGGGCACCGTGGTGTCCATTTATCTTTTAGTCGGCGTAGCGGGCAAGCTTTTGCTCGGCCGCATTGCGGATAAATACGGCATTTACCACGCCTTAATTTTCGGCGCCGGCACCTTGGCGCTTAGTTTTGTGTCCATGCTCTTTGCCGGGCAAGTGTGGGGCCCGTGGCTCGTGGCCTTCGTCTTCGGCTTCGGCCTTGCCTTGGGATCGGTCTTGCCCCCGCTCGTCACATCTTCCATTTATGGGCGCGCCATGTACGGGGAAGCTTACGGCTTTGTGCAATCGTCCACTCAAATCGGCGCGGCCTTCGGCCCCCTTTTGGTATCGTATATTTTCGACTCGTCGGGAACGTACTATTGGGCGTGGCTCATTAATATCGGCTTTGCCCTCTTAACGGGCTTTTTGTGGTTCCTTGCTCATAAAAATGCGGAACCCTTTGAAGGTAAAAGCGAAAAATAAAGGAGGCACTTATGGAAAAATATATTCCTATTTTAAAAGACCTTATCCAATTTGAATCGGTAAACGACGGCGAGGAAGAAGTCGCCCGCTACATCGCCGATTTATTTAAAGATTACGACAATGTGGAGACGGAAATTATAGATTCTTATCCCGGTCGCTCCAATGTGATCGTCAAATTAAAAGGCAATGAAAAAGGAAAGATCTTTGCTTTTTCGGGGCATTTAGACGTGGTGGCTCCCGGAGAAGGCTGGACGCATCCGCCCTTTGAAGGGGTTATCGAAGGCAATAAAATGTATGGACGCGGCACTTGCGATATGAAGGCCGGCGTGGCAGCGTGTCTTTATGCCCTATTGGATATTATGGAATCGAAGACGGAGTTTGCCGGGGAAATCTGGTTTATCGGTACCGTCGGCGAAGAAGTGGGCATGCAGGGCGCCCTGGATTTAGTGGAAGGCGGCTATTTAAACGAGGTAGACGCCATTATCACCCCTGAGCCCACGAAGCGCGATGGGGAAAACCAGGGAATTTTCGCCTCGAAGGGCTCCATTATGTATGCGGTTCATTCGGCGGGGAAGGCTGCCCACTCCTCCATGCCGGACATCGGCATTAACGCCATTATGGCTTTGGCGGATTTTATCCGTAAGGTGCAAGATGCATTCGATGCAGTCACCGCCGATCCCGCCCTTCAAAATAAAAATCTCGGCTCCACGTTAAACGTGTTTTCCATGATCGAAGGGGGCGTGCAATTTAACTCCGTGCCGGACAAGGCTGTGGTAAAGGGCAATATTCGCACGGTGCCGGAATTTGCATCGGAAGAAGCCATCGCCCTTTTGGAAAAAGCCATTGAAGAAAATAATCGCGACGAAAGCCGGGCAAAGTTAAGCTTGGAACTCATTCAAGTGCTGGATCCGGCGGAAGCGTCCAGGAAAAACGACTTAATCGACGCCCTTATCGCGTCGGCGCCGGATAAAAACGTAAAGATAAAGCCCTTGATCGGCACTTGCGAACTCTCCCGCTTTATCCATATTTCAGACGATATTCAGCTCCTGGTTTACGGCCCCGGCCTTACCCAACAGGCTCACGTGGTGGATGAGTACATCGAGCTGGATGAATATGTGGATACGATCCGCATCTTTAAAGATACGGCCCTTACATTTTTGGCAAAGTAATTTATGACACATTACACTCGAAAGAAAGCCCCGGATCAGCGTTTTTCCCTCCACGATATGCGGATCATCGCCATGGAGCGGCGTGGAGACGATCTTTTTTTGAAGATGGATTACGGCTATGCCGATATTGAAAAAAATGACGGGGTGAACGGCGATCTTTTAATAACCGATGTCTCTTTCGACGATTCCTATGTTTATATAATCGATTTCGGGAGAGTGGAAAATACGGGGCGCTTTTCAGGGGAAAAAATGACCCTGGAGGATTTTCTTCCTCGTTTTGCAGAGAACGCCGCTATCGAAGTCTACAGCGAATACGATGGCTTTCGCGCCTATTATGTAAACGGCTTTTACTGGTTGGGCGAGGAAGTGAAGGAAATCACTTTGGATTTCTATTTTACAGGCTCCGTAGAATATGTAGTTTATGAATAAGTGCAATAAAAAAGCGGCCGGGAAGGTCGCTTTTTGTGTTGGCGAGCAATTAGTCGCCCTTTCAATTAACAAGTGGATTCTGTGGTCGTATCCACTGTTTTTTAGTTGTCGTTAGCTTTTTCATCGCCGGTTTGGCTACAACTTGCGAGGATTAAAGCGAGGGCGAGGGGTACGATGGGTTTAAAATAACGTTTCAAAAAATCTCCTTTAGTGAGTAGAGTATTTAAAATGGAGAAGGAAGCCCTTTCACATTTTATGGTCTATTCATACTGCAGAGCGTGAAAATGAAACGTGTAAAAAGTCCGGGATCATTCAGAAATGGGCTTTTCGTTGACTTTACAGGGTCTAGGATTTAAACTAAATAAAGATATTTAAACTGACAGAATAATAAAAATAACCCGGCGCCGAGAATGTGCGCCCTATCGATACATTACTTAAAAGGAGAATCGGATGTTACGAATTTTGACAGACGACGGCGCGGATTTAACTTTTATTATGCGCGAAACCTACGACATAGAGGTGTTGCCCATCGGCTTAAATGACGGCGATCACGAATTTGAAGCCGGCCGCAGCATGGATGTGGACACTTTTTACGATAATATGCGCGCAGGCGTGCATTATGCCACATCCCGCGTGTCGGTTCCCATTATGGAATCTACTTTCCGCAACTATTTGGAAAAAGGCGACGAGATCCTTTATATCGCCCTGTCCTCGGCCCTGTCCGGTACATGGGAAGGAGCTACGCTTTTAGAGCGGGATTTGAACAAGGAATTTCCCGACAAACTGCGCATCGTCGATTCGCACGCCGCCAGTTTTGGCGAAGGGCTCTTGGCCATTAAAGCGTCTATTTTAAGAAGCCGCGGGGAAAGCTTAGATGCTATCGCCGATTACATCGAAAAAATTAAAACCGAAAGCTTTGAATTTTTTACCGTAGGCAGCTTGGATTACCTTCATCGCGGCGGCCGCGTGTCCAAGGCGACGAAGGTGGCAAGCGGCATGCTTCAAATTTTCCCGATTTTGGAAACCAACAAAGAATCGGGGGAATTAAAAGTAATCGACGTTCATCGCGGGGTAAAAGGGCTACTCAAAAAGCTGAAACAGTACATGAACGATAAAAGCGAAAACGGCGTCTTCAACCCCAATCAAACAGTGTATGTTTACGGCGGCGATTGGCAAGAGCGCGTGGATACGATTAAGCAATTTTTAATCGACGAAATGGGCGTAAAAGAAGAGAATGTTTTTACAGACCTTCGCGTCGGCAGTATTATTGGCGCCCACACGGGTCCTGAAATCGCCATCGTCACCTTTGGAGGCGTCGTCGACGATCTATCCATCGTGCCGCACAGCCTATAAATTTCATAAACAATGGAACGAGCCGGCGGATGTCGGCTTTTTTATTAAGGAAGAGGTCGCCGGAAAAACGGCGCCCACACGGGTCCTGAAATTGCCATCGTCACCTTTGGAGGCGTCGTCGACGATCTATCCATCGTGCCGCACAGCCTATAAATTTCATAAATAATCGGACGAGCCGGCGGATGTCGGCTTTTTTGTTGCCATAACTTTTCCGGAAAAAGCATCTGCTTATCGACGAGTGTCATAAAGTTGACAAATTTAAGACGATCATGTAATCTTAGGTCATATTATGTATAGAAAGGTATCTTGCGGCTATGTTATCGACACTTGAAGTTTTTGTACGCCTCCTTTCCGCCGTTGTGGCAGGCGGAGTTATCGGCATTGAAAGGGAGCGCCACAGTCAACCTGCCGGCTTTCGAACCCACATCCTCGTGACCCTGGGCGCCTGTCTGATTATGATTATTTCCACCACAAAATATGCGCCGGGCACCGTAGGAAACGATCCCATGCGCCTTGCCTGCCAAGTCGTAAGCGGCATCGGTTTTTTAGGCGCCGGCACCATTTTAAAAGAAGGCCCCACCATTCGCGGCCTCACATCGGCGACGGGTCTTTGGGTTTGCGCCGCCATCGGCCTTGCCTTCGGCGCAGGAATGTATAGAGAAGCCGTTTTAACGGCCGGGCTTTCCCTTTTTACCTTGACTTTTTTAATTCGCTGGGAGCGCAAACTTTTTAAAGATAAATTCAAGCAACAAGACCTTATGAAAGTAGGAACGGCATCGGAAGAAAACTACTTGGAGCTTTACGTTGTCCGCGATCTTTCCAAAGGGCTTGTAGAAGATATTGAGGATGCCCTGCGCGATCACCGCATGCTCGTGGCTCGCATCCACATTAACCGCGGCACGCCGCCGAAAGAAGTGGAAATCGGCGATCAAGGTATTTTGGAATTTACCATTTTACCCGAAGCCCATCAGGCGCGGGAGCGAATGGACGATTGTCTTCGAAAATTGCAAAAACTCCCCGGGGTGGAATCGGTTAGCGTCAGCGTCGCCGATTTGCGGGGAGCCATATAAGGTCCGAAAGGGCCTTTTTCTATTGGGAAAAGATGCAATAGGGGGAACCTGTGGTAAAATACGAGTATTAATAGAAAGAAAGGGCACGAGCGAATGGAAAAATTAAAAAACAACAAAGCCACACCTTTTGTCATCTTAGGCTTATTAAGCGCCATGATCATGATCATGACCTTTATTTTCGGATCAGGGGAAGGGGACATGCAGCAGACGTTGCTTGTGAGCTATTTCAACGATCCCCTGCTCCTCGCGATGAACCTTATTCCCATCATTGCCGTCTTTTTGCTGATCTACGCTTTAAGCGGCAGATTGTACCTGGGTTTTTTTGCGACGGCGGCGCTCTTTTTTGCCATCGGCGTGGTGCAAAAATTTAAACTCATTTACCGCGACGAACCTTTTATGATTCCGGAAATCGCCCTTTTTCGGGAATCGGTGATGATGAAGGGCAATTACAACATTTCCATTTTCACATCCAATCCGCCGGCGGTCATATCCCTCGTGGCCATCCTCGCCATCACCTTTGCCCTCTTTAAACTTTATCCCCGGCCCTGGCGCGGAAAAATTCGCAGAAGAACTTTTCTCGCCACCCTCGCCCTCTCGGCGGTGCTCTTTCGAGGATTTACCGGCCCTTACTTTAACCCCGTGGTATATGAAAAAGTAGGAAACGACGACATTATCAACATTTTCAACGACGGCGAAAAATACCAATCCAAAGGCTTGGTCTATCCCTTTTTATACACCGGGCGCATGCTTCTCGGCAATCGGCCGGAAGATTACGACAAAAAACTCGCCGAAATGCTTTGGGAAGAATACCGAGACCCGGTGATTCCCGAGGACAAAAAAGTGCACGTCGTATCGGTGATGTTGGAATCCTTTGCGGATTTCAGCATTTACGAGGGAGCGCCCATTTATAAAGACGTCTACAAAAACCTGCACCGCATTCAAAGCGAAAGCCTTCACGGCCGCTTAGTCGCCGATATTTTCGGCGGCGGCACAGTGAACACCGAGCGCGGCTTTTTAACAGGCTATTCCGGCGCCAACCATTCCGGCTCCGTAAACTATTTAAAAAATGTAAACTCCCATGTGCGCTATATGAAAAACAACGGCTACATTACCGAGGCGCTCCACCCGATAAAAGGCTGGTTTTACAATCGCTCCAGCATTAATCCTCGATTGGGATTCGACGACTACCTTTGCTATGAAAACTACTTCAAGCCCATCGAAGAGCAGTACGACATCGATCAAGGCTACGGTTACACTCGCGACAATCATTTTCTGCCGGAAGTGGAAAAGAGACTGGATGAGGCGGCAAAAAACGGCAACTATTATTTCAGCTACGCCCTCACCTATCAAGGCCACGGTCCTTACGCCGAATACGGCAGAGGCGACAGAGATTACCTCAAGCCGCTAAACGGCGAGCGCGACAAAAATTGGTGTATCGTAAACCACTACCTTTCGGATATTTACGCCACAGACAAAGCCTTAGGCGCATTCGTAGACAGCTTGCGAAAACATCCCGAACCTGTGGTCCTCGTGTTTTTCGGCGACCACAAACCTTGGCTCGGGGAAGGGGAAAGCGGCTACCACGCCATGGGTATTAACGTGGATCAATCGACACTGGAAGGCACACTCAACTACTACACCACGCCCTATGTCATCTGGGCGAACCCGGCGGCCAAAGCAAAACTCGGTAAAGACTTTAAAGGCGAAGGACCGGATATGAGCCCCTTCCTTTTGATGAATTACCTTTACACCGCCATGGGCTGGCCGAAAGATGCCATGATGCAAATGCAGGATCACTATTTAAAAGGCGTTACAGTCTATCACGATCCCCTCGTCAGAAAAGACGGCGCCTATATAAACGTAAGCGACGACAAAACATTACAAGAAAATATTCGAAACTACCGCTCAATGGAATACTACCGCGCCGCCGAGCGCATTAAAGACAACAACTAGCCCTTACCACGTAAGGGCTTCTTTAAAAGGAGAAGATCATGGGAAACATCAAAACCATACAAGGGGACATTACCACCCAAAAGGTGGACGCCATCGTGAACGCCGCCAACGAACAACTTATGCGAGGGGGCGGCGTGTGCGGCGCCATTTTCGCCGCAGCCGGGGCTGAAAAACTTCAAAAAGCCTGCGACGCTATCGGCCACTGCGCTACAGGCGATGCCGTTATAACAGAGGGCTTCAATCTTCCCGCATCCTACATCATTCACACCGTCGGCCCCGTGTGGCACGGCGGAAAATCGGGAGAAGAAGACAAACTCAGATCCTGCTACATCCGCTCATTGGAAGTGGCGGAAACCAAAAGATTAAAAACCGTCGCCTTCCCCTCCATTTCCACGGGCATCTTCGGCTACCCTACGGAAAAAGCCGCCCAAACCGCCGTAAAAGCAGTGAGAGATTATGTAAAAGACAAAGATATAAACGTCTTTTGGGTGCTCTTCGATGAGGAAACGAAAAAGATATATGACCGAGTGTTGGGGGAAGAAGTGTAAAGGGGAGGTTGTGAAGTGAAAGCACAAGATGCTTTGTGGGCAAAAAAAGATGAAGTTTCAGGTGTACTCAAGTGGTTGCCTTTAATGCAACATTTAGAGGATACAGTAGGTGTCGCTATTCAACTGTGGAACCACTGGCTGGCGAAGGGCACAAAACAAACTATCTGTAACGGCGCTTCCATAGATAAGGAACAGGCAGTCAATCTGGTCGCCTTTTTAGCGGCAAGCCATGATATTGGGAAAGCGACGCCGGCTTTTCAGACGATCAAAAACTTTCAAAGTTCGGCGAGTCTAGACGAAATACTAATAGAGCGTCTTGAGAAGACGGGCTTTAAGGATTTATCACATTTGGTACTTTCAACCAAGTCGGCAGTACACCATACGGTAGCGGGAGAAAAAATTTTACGCGACTTCGGCGTCGATTCGGGAATTGCCTCCATCATCGGCGCTCACCATGGGAAACCTATAGACAGCAGCGTAACACTGGATGAGCAGATAGCCTATGAAGCATATTACTATCAAGAGAGTGATCCGTCGAGCGAGACCCATTTGTTATGGAAAAAAGTTCAGCGTGAACTATTTCAATATGCCATGGATGAGGGGAGGTATCGATCGGTAGAAGAGATCCCGATTGTGCCGCAGGCTTATCTCGTTTTATTGTCAGGCCTTATCATTATGGCAGATTGGATTGCAAGTAATACATATTATTTCCCTCTTATCGATATTGGAGAGGAAAAAGTAGAAGATGCCGAGAAACGACTGGAGAGAGGATGGAGCCTTTGGGAACAGAGCGATTTATGGGCTCCGGAGGTAAGTTCGGACATCGTTCAACTGTACGAGGATCGATTTGGGTTTTCGCCGAGAGTAGAGCAAAAAATTTTTTCAGAGATCATTGCGGCAACTGATGAACCCGGCATTTTTATATTTGAAGCACCCATGGGTAAAGGAAAGACGGAAGCAGCTCTTATAGGAGCAGAGCAGCTGGCAGTAAAAACAAATAGGAGCGGTTTATTTTTCGGGCTACCTACCCAAGCCACGTCCAATAGTATGTTTACGCGAATAGAAGATTGGCTGGAACGCACAATGAAAGGTACGGCATCCATTCAATTAGCCCATGGGAAAGCTTCCCTCAATAAAGCATACTCAAATCTTGCGGGAAAAGGTCATTTAATCGATGTAGACAGTGCTGAAAACGGAACAGTTATCGCTAATGCATGGTTTCGCGGTAAAAAGACGACGGCATTGGATGATTTCGTCGTCGGCACGGTAGATCAGTTTTTACTCGCCTCCTTGAAGCAGAAACATCTTGCATTACGCCATTTAGGATTCAGTAAAAAAGTGGTGATCATCGACGAAGTCCACGCATACGATGCCTATATGAGTGAATATTTACTCGAGTCCATATCCTGGATGGCGGCTTACGATGTGCCTGTGATTATCCTTTCAGCGACACTACCGGCCGAAAGACGGGAGGCCATGGTAAAAGCTTACCTAAAAGGAAAAGGAATTAAATGGAAAGAAGTCGAACTTCCGGAAGAGGGGTTACAAGGAGAAGAATATCCTTTAATTACCTATACCGACGGAAAAAATGCCTATCAATTTAAAGATTTTCCCGCTTCGGAGAATATGACGATTTCCCTAACGCCTCTTAAAGAAGAAGAACTCTACGATGTAATCGAGGGATTGGTGGGCCCGGGAGGGGTACTGGGAATTGTCGTCAACACTATTGGACGAGCGCAAAGAATCGGAAAAGAATTAATGGAACGCTATGGCGACGAGGTTGTTAGCGTATTGCATTCATCCTTTACGGCGATAGATCGGGTAAAAAAAGAAAATGAGTTAATGGAAATTATAGGCAAGGATAGCAGCAAAAAAGGTGTACGGCCCGATAAAAAAATCATCGTCGGCACTCAAGTCATCGAACAATCTTTAGATATCGACTTTGATGTCATGATTTCCGATTTGGCACCTGTAGATCTTTTGATCCAAAGAGCCGGGAGGTTACATCGCCACAAAGAGACAGTACGACCAGAGCATCTTTTGGACGCTCGATTATATATTATGGGTATGTCGAATGAAGAGTATGAATCAGGATCTGAGCACATTTATGGTGAGTACCTGCTCAGAGAAACAAAAAAGAATTTAAAGGATACTCTATTTTTTCCGGCAGATATTTCGCCGCTTGTACAAAAGGTTTATAGGGAACTGGGAGATAGATCGGATTTGGAAACGGATCATGTTATGGGGAAATTCCTTCATGAAAAAGATCAAAAACAGCAGAAAGCAAGAGTGTTTAGGCTATCATCTCCGAAGCGAACGATTAAAAAGAAAAGCGACGGTACACTGACAGGATGGCTGAAAAATGACTTAAGAGGCGCGACAGAAGAAGGAGCATACGGTCGCGTGCGCGATATCGATGAGAACTTGGAGGTAATCCTTTTAAAAAAATGGGAAAACGGTTATGGATTTTTTGAAGATGACCGAGATATATCACAACAAATAGATGACCCTGCCATCGCTATGGCCATCGTTTCTCACACCGTTCAACTTCCCAAAAGGGTCGTCGGATATGGTGGGAAAGCTATGGATAAGACCATTGACTTTTTGGAGAAACATACCCTACAATATTTTATAGATTGGCAAAATGACCCGTGGCTAAAGGGATCGCTGGCTATTCTTTTTAATGAAGACCAAACGTTTTCACTTAATGGATATCTTTTGCGTTACGATACACGTTACGGGCTGACCTATGAAGGGATGTGAGGAATGGCACGATTTAATTTAATCGATGAACCTTGGATTCGTGTTGTTACGGATTCGGGAGGAGAAACGGAAGAAGTTTCGTTAAAGGAACTGTTTCAGAATGCGCACCTTTATATTGGATTAGCAGGTGATATGAAAACACAAGATTTCGCCCTGCTTCGATTATTATTGGCAATTCTTCATACGGTGTTTTCTCGCGTCGATGCACAGGGAGAAATTTACGAATGGATTGAATTGGACGAAAGCTTCCGTCAATTGAATGAAGTCGATGAAGACGATATGGAAGATTATGCCGGTGCGCTTTACAAAACGTGGAATGATCTGTGGAAAGCGGGAAAATTTCCTAAGGCGGTCGTAGATTATTTAGAGGCTTGGCACGATCGTTTTTACTTATTTGATGAAGAGTATCCATTTTATCAAGTGAGTTTTAAGGTTCTTTCTAAGAATAAGCTTAATCAAAAATCTCCGACTTCAGTATGTGGAAAAAATATTAACCGAAGAATCTCAGAAAGTGGAAATAAAAAAGTTTTATTTTCTCCGAAAAATCGCTATGAAGAGTATAGTGATCTGCTTTCAGAACCTGAACTTGCAAGATGGCTGATAGCTTATCAAAATTATTCTAATAAATCTGATAAAGCTGTTTTTGGAAAAGGATATGACGTAGGGGTTTCTAAGGGATGGGCTTTTGAATTGGGTGGAATCTATTTTAAGGGAGATAATTTATTTGAATCTCTTCTGCTTAATTTAACTCTCGTTAGACAAGATCAAGAGGAAAGCTTGTATTCTCAGAAGCCATGCTGGGAATTTGATCCAGATAACCTCATTGAAAGATATCTTCGAGGGAGTTCGGATCCCCGAGCCATTGACAATTTGGCAGAACTTTACACTGTATGGAGTCGCGCTATTTACATTGACCCATCAATAGATATGAGTAAAAATTTTCAATTTGAAGTTGTAAAGCTTCCGGATATTCAGATCACGGATTATTTTATTGAGCCAATGACCTTATGGAAACTGCATAAAACGGGGGCGCAACGCAATCATACAACACCATATGTTCACAAAGAAGAATGGTCTCTTTGGCGGTCTTTCGGCTTGCTCAGCGGAAATAATGATGAGAGAACGCCCGGTGTTATCCAATGGGTAAGGAATGAGGAGATCAAGGATGCGCTTGACTCAATACAAGTATGTGTAGTAGCTGTAAGCATGATTTGGGGCGGAAACCCAACTTCCCAAATTCCCGTGAATGAAGTAGTAGATACCTTAATGCTCCACGAAAGATTACTTACAGATCTATCGGAAAATGGATGGGAACAGCGTATAAGAGATATTGTCGACCTTACCAATCATGTCGTACGAAGTACTTATGGCCGTTTTCTTTACGATATAGAGGACATTCGAAACTTGAAAAACAGCGGGCTCACTTCAAAAGAGTTGGCGCGGCTCTATTATGTGATCGATCAACCCTTTAGAGAATGGATTGCATCCATTGAACCTGATAAAGATCGGGAAGTGCAGTTGAACGAGTGGAAAAAGATACTTAAGAAGTTGGTTAAACGTGAAGCTGACCGTCTCGTCGCTCAGGCCGGGCCAAGAGATTTTACGGGGCGCATATGTGATGGAGGAGGTGTCGGAGAAAGCGAAGGTCGCTATAAAAACATCGCCATATCTTATAATGCGTTTTCATACTTTTTAAATAAGCAGCTGGATGTCAAGGAGGGGTGAGATGGGATCAAAAATAAACAAAGGAATGGAAGTTCAGAGAGTAGTAGATAATATTATCGACGCCTTGCAGCAATCGCTTGGCACGTCTGCAGGGCGCGCCAACTTGGCGAATCTCCGAAACTCAATCGGAAGGCCTATGTCTCAGTCGGTACAAATTTGGCCCTTAGTTTACGGCTTTATGCCGGAGTATTTTTTAGGCGACGGTATGAGGATTACCTTTCAGGAGCGAGCTGTTTTTACGAGTTTAGGATTATATGCCATTCATCAACAGGGAAAAGCTCAAACGGTAGCATCGCGCGAAGAAAAAAGACGTACCGTCGGTGAATCGTTCAGACAATTGCGAATGGAGGAGGATTCAAAGGCGGTTGATCGTCGTTTCAATGCACTGATCACCGCCCAAACGTACGACGAACTAGTCCATTACTTACGCCAAATGATTAGCCTTCTAAAATCAAAAACCGATACGACAATTGATTACGGGAGACTGGCGCAGGATCTCTATTGGTTCCAAAGAGGATATGAAGAGAAATTACGCCTTTCATGGGCGAGAGATTATTATCGCATAGAAAAAAATAAAGAAGAAAAAGGAGCTGAGGAAAATGAATAAACAACGCTTATTTGTAGATGTCCACGCTATTCAAACGGTAC
>QWCH01001597.1_pt1 | contig 33268 bp, 28 predicted proteins | sample 1972671 | NCBI WGS metagenome assembly QWCH01 (sample SAMN09866713, study PRJNA288562) | Human gut metagenome isolate term3_stool, whole genome shotgun sequencing... | isolation source: gut | host: Homo sapiens | place: USA: California
ATAGCCACTCGAAAAATGATTCGTGATTCCGTGGACCAGTATGCCATGGCTAGAGGACTTGAAATTTCCTAGGGGTTATCAGATGGGTACTCACAAAAATGATATTCCGGTATTACTTTTAAGTGCATTAAATGAAGTGGATGATAAAGTTACAGGTTTTGATTTAGGTGCCAACGATTATTTATCCAAACCGTTTTCGACAAAGGAATTGATTGCACGAGTCAAAGTGATGTTAAAAGAAAATGCGATAGGTGAATCTTATTTACAATATCAAGATATTCTATTGAATAAGAAAGAAGAAACACTTGCGTGTAAAAATACAAAATATCAATTGACTAAGTTGGAATGTAGTATTCTTTCTTTATTGATTCGAAGTGAATCGAATCGAGTACCTGTTTGGCTTGTGATTGAAAAAGTTTGGGGCAATCGAGTCGATGTGAATCAAAATACAGTTTCATTGTATGTATCTTATTTGAATCGAAAATTATTGGCCTTACAATCGAAAGTATATATAGAAATTGATGAAGAAAATATAAAACTGTGTGTTAATATATAAAAAAGAAGAAAGGGCGTGCACTATGAATATATTAGTTGTGGATGATGAAAAAAACATTGCGTATGCGATTGCACAAATTTTAGAAGAACAAAAATGGCAAGTAACTATGGCTTATGATGGACAAGAAGGTTTAGATTTAGCCCTAAGTGGATATTATGATGTAGCTATTTTAGATATTATGCTCCCTGTTATGAATGGTTTTGAGATTGTACAGAAAATGCGTGCCAATAAGATTGAAACTCCAACTTTGTTGTTGTCGGCATTGGATGAAATTCCAGATAAAGTGAAAGGCCTAAATGTAGGGGCCGATGATTATATGACTAAACCATTTTCAGCTGCAGAACTTGTTGCTCGAATTAATGCACTGACAAGACGTAAAGGAGAAGTCATTGTACATGAGTTAAAGTATGACGATTTATCGTTACAACTTGATACTTGTGAGTTGTATTGTGCAAGCCAACATATTCATTTGGGATATAAAGAATTTGAAATTATGAAACATTTAATGTCACATCCCGAAATGATTACTTCTAAAGATGATTTGATTGTTTCGGTATGGGGTAGTGAAAGTGATGCGATGGACAATAATGTAGAGGTTTATATCTCGTTTTTAAGGAAGAAACTAAAATTTTTAAAAAGCAAAGTTTCAATCAAGGTGATTCGAAAAGTTGGATATCGACTAGAGGTTTGTGATGCTTAAAAAACTACAGACAAAATTCATTTTGATTTTAATGTCCTTTGTCAGTGTGATCTTACTATCTGTATTTGGTATAGTTTGTTGCTCAAACTATATTCATGATAAAAAGGATGTTGAGCGAAGTTTGGATATGGCTTTACGATTAAAGGATAAAGATTTTTCGATTTCATTTGGAAACAGCCGAAATTTTAATGGGAATTCCTTCGTGATTTATACGGATTCAAATTATGAATATATGATCACAAGCCGTTCAGTATGGAATATTTATGCAGAAGATGCGCAAAGCTTAATTGAGAGTGTAAAAAATAAAGACGATATCGGAATTTTGAAAAAACTAGGGTTTGCGTATAAAAAAGAAAAAATTACCAACTATCAAGTGGATGAAAACACAATCATTCCTTCAGGTTATGCCGTAGCCTTTGTGGATGTATCTCATATGCAGTCTTCTTTTCAAAGAATATTGATTATATCTATTCAAATTGGATCGAGTGTATTACTGGTATTCTTTATACTAAGTTGTATTTTAAGCAAATGGGCACTAAAACCAGTCGAACAGGCATGGGATAAACAGAAACAATTTGTGGCCGATGCCAGTCATGAATTAAAAACGCCATTAACGGTTATTTTAGCGGATAGTGATGTATTAACCAATCATTCGACAGAAACTATTTCTTCACAAAAACAATGGATAGAATCGATTCAAAGCGAAGCAAACCGCATGCGAAAACTTGTAGAAGATATGTTGTTTCTTGCCAAGAATGATGCGAATCGAATTGAAATTTCTATGCAGAATTGTTCGCTTAGTGATATATGTTTTCATTGTGTTTTACCGTTTGAATCCATTGCGTTTGAAAAAGGTATTGATTTAATCGATGAAGTGGAAGAAAATATAGAGGTACATGGTAATGAGTCACAGTTAAAACAATTGATTTTAATTTTCTTGGACAATGCTATCAAATATACACCTTCGGGTGGAAAGATTTATTTTAAATTATGTAAGGTACAAAATAAACCCGTCATAACAATTCGTAATACAGATAGCTATATTCCGCCAGAAGATTTAAAACATGTATTTGAGCGCTTCTATCGTGTTGATAAGTCAAGAAAATATCAAGGGGGAGCGGGTTTAGGTTTATCGATCGCAAGTCAAATTACGCAAAGCCATAAAATCAAATTAAGTGTGACAAGTGATGAGAAACAAGGTACAGAATTTACTTTGAATTTCTAGGAGGATAATTATGTTTCAAAAAAGAGTCGATCAAGTGATTGCGAGAATGAAGGCGGATGGGCTTAAACAAATCTTAGTTAGTGAACCATGCAGTATCTATTATTTAACAGGTGTTGATGTAGGTCCAGGAGAAAGATTGTTTGTGCTATACTTGAATGATGAAGGAAGAAAAGTATTATTTTTAAATACATTATTTACGGTTGAACAAAAGGATTGTGAAGAAATTTGGTTTAGTGATACAGACGATTCTATTTCACTTTTAGCCAGTGTTATTAATTCAAGTGAAACGCTAGGTGTTGATAAAGATTGGACAGCACGATTTTTGATTCCTTTAATGGAAAAGTGTGAAGGATTAAAAGTTGTTCTTGGATCCAAATATGTAGATGATACTCGTGCCATCAAGGATGAAAAAGAAATTGAATGTATGATTGAAAACTCACAGATCAATGATGTTGTGATGGAACGTACAAGAGATTTCATTTCAGAAGGTATGACTGAAAAACAAGTAGAAGCTTTTATTCTTGAACAATATAAATTGCTAGGATGTCAAAATGTTTCATTCTCACCAATCTGTTCGTTTGGAGCTAATGGTGCTGATCCTCATCATATGCCAGATGATTCCGTGTTAAAAGCAGGAGATAGTATTGTGATTGATATTGGTGGAAGAAAAGATCGTTATTGTTCGGATATGACACGTACTTATTTCTGTAAAGAAGCAAGTGACGAATATAAAAAGATTCATGATATTGTACGTGTAGCCAATGAAAAAGCGGAAGAAATCATTCGTCCAGGCGTTCGTCTATGCGATATCGATTTAACGGCTCGTAATTATATTTCTAGCTTTGGTTATGGCGAATACTTTACACATCGCCTAGGACATTTCATTGGTCAAACGGATCATGAATTTGGGGATGTAAGTTCAACCAATACAGAAACTGTAAAACCAGGTATGATCTTCTCAATTGAACCAGGTATCTATTTGCCAGAAAAGATGGGTGTTCGTGTCGAAGATTTGGTTTTAGTTACTGAAGATGGTTGTGTTGTATTAAATAAAGTAGATAAAAAATATGCGATGATTGGTTAATCATCGCATTTTTATTTACCTAAACAAAATTTAGAAAATAATGTATCCAACAAGTCTTCTCTATGAACTTCACCTAAGATTTCTTTTAAATGATCATGAGCAGTCTGAATGTCAATCTCAATTAAATCAGGTTCTACCATCATATCCATGGCTTCTTTCGCCCTTAACATATCTTCTTTGGCTTGATTCAATAAACCAATTTGACGCTCATTTGAAAGTAGTGGATCTTCCTTTAATAAATCTTCATGATACAAGTTTTCCAAGGCATCAATCAAAGGTTGGATCTCTTTATTGGCAGCTGAAATCCAAATGCCATCTTTATCGGGGTTGGTTTTATCTAATTTATTGTAGATAATTAAACGCATCTTATCTTTTGTCAGTTCTAACAATTGTTTATCTTCTTCATCCAATTCTTTTGAACCATCAAAGACTAAAAGAACCAACTTGGCATCTTTTAATTTTTCTTGACTTTTTTCAATGCCAATCTGTTCAATCTTATCGCTGGATTCACGAATACCAGCTGTATCAATTAAATTCAATTGAACACTGCCAATATGAATTTGACCCTCCACCAAGTCTCTTGTGGTCCCCGCAATATCTGTAACGATGGCTTTATCTTCTTCAAGAAGTGCATTTAATAAGCTGGATTTACCAACATTTGGCTTACCGATAATGATTGTATCAATACCTTTTTTTAACATTTGCCCCGTCTGTACACGAGCAAGAATATGATCGATTTTATCTAACCAATCATTTGTTTTAGGTAATAAGTCATTTGTCGTTAATTGTTCGACGTCTTCATATTCAGGATAATCAATATTCACTTCAATCTGTGCAATAATATCCATTAAATCATCAATCAAAGGCTGTAGCAGTTTTTTTACACTTCCTTTAATTCCATGAATAGCCATACTAGCTGCGGTATTATTACTTGCTTCAATCATATCTTGAACGGCTTCAGCTTGCGATAAATCAATTCTTCCATGATAGAAGGCACGCTGCGTAAATTCTCCCGGTTTTGCCAGATCTGCTCCAGCACTTAATACCATCGATAAGATTTTACGAGTAATAAAAGTACCACCATGACAATTGATCTCGACAATGTCTTCGCGTGTATATGTTTTTGGAGCTCTAAATATAGAAATTAAAACTTCATCAACAGGATTTTTATCGATATCTATAATAAAACCATAATGAATGGTATGACTTTTCGCATTCATGATATTACGGTCAAATATTTTTTGCGTGATTTCAATAGCCTTGTCACCACTTAAACGAATGATGGAAATGGCACCATCCTGCAAAGAAGTGGAGATGGCTGCAATTGTATTTTCAAACATTGTAAACATCCTTTCTTTCTTAGTGTATTTTATCATAAAAGATGTATAATGTCTTAGACAGAGGTGTAAACATGAAAGAATATACTAAAAATCAAGTACACGAAGTAGCGTGTGCATTTAATGAACATAAAATTATTGCTCTTCCTACAGATACAGTATATGGAGTTGGAGTAAAATATGGGGATTTAGAAGATTTAGAACGATTAAAACGCGCAAAACATCGTCCAGAAACGAAACCAATCCCAATGATGGTTTCAAATGTAGAACAAATGAAGCAAGTCGCGTTAGTGGATGAAAGAATTGAAAAGATTGCGGCTAAGTTTTTACCGGGTGCATTGACACTCGTTGTGAATGTAAAAGACAGTGTTGATTCAGCATACACAAATGGCTTAAGTACAATTGCGATTCGTATTCCAGATGAAAAATTTATATTAGATGTGATTGATGAGTTGAATTGTCCAATCTTGGTCACAAGTGCCAATCAGTCTGGAGAAAAAACAGCACTTACAAGTGATGATGTGTATGAACAGCTTCCAAAAATTGATGGTATTGTACTTGGGACGTGTAAAGCGTTACAGGCAAGTACGATTGTTGACTGTACAAAAGAAAAGTTACAAATCTTAAGACCTGGACCTATTTCTTTAGAAGAACTAGAATCCTTATTATAGAAAAAACACCCAGAACCTATGTTGTAGGGCATAGGCCAGGGTGCATACGAACACATCTAGAAGTAGTATGCTTCCAGCAGTTCATCTAGTATGTTACTCTGAATTGTATAAGATTCAATGTTTTGGGTTTAAATTTAAACATATGTTAAAACTTGTCAAAATGAGGGATGTTGATTATAATACTATGTATGACAGAAGAAGAAATGATTAGACAAATTGCCGAGCCTATACTTAAACAATTGGAAAAAATCGAAAAGGAACTTGGAAATCATCGTATGCCGCAGCTTCCGCAAATTAAGTTTGTGAAAGAAACAAATATGGGAGATGGCCCTTTTATGATAGGTGACATTGAGGTTACAGATGAGCTTTTAGAAAAAGTGGAAGCCTATATCCAAGAAGAGATTGAAATGATGCATAAGCCAACTGTATTACACTAAGAAGTTACAAAAAAGTAACTTCTTTTTTAAAAAATACTTGCATTTTATTTTATGTTAGTGTATTATATGTGAGCACGTTGGAAATGCGGGTGTGGCGAAATTGGCAGACGCACCAGACTTAGGATCTGGCGCCTTCGGCGTGGGGGTTCGAGTCCCTTCACCCGCACCACTTGTAAATATAGACAATTACTTCGGTAGTTGTCTTTTTTTGTTTTATGTTATAATTTTTGTATGGAAATTTGTGTATATTATGAAAAAGTAAATGATGAAAGTATTTGTATAAGAAGAGTGTATGCATCCAGTCCGATTGTTGAAATACCTGAAGTGATAGATGGATATATTGTTCGTGAAATTGGAAATTATTGTTTTTCATCAAAAGAAGTCGATTTATCTAAAGCAGTTTTAAGTTGTGAAATTCCATCTTATTATCATGAGTGTAGTGGTAGTGATGTTGAAAGTGTTAAGCTTTCAAGTACCATTAAAAAACTTGGCGATTATGCATTCTATAATTGTCGAAAGTTAAAAGAAGTATTTGTACCTTTTAGTTTAATGTGTATTGGCAGTGATATGTTTATGAATTGTTTAAGACTCAATCATATTTATTATGATTGTTCAATTTTTGATGTTACTTTCCTGAAACAAATCTTAACGCAAATCACATGGGATGTAGAAGTTCACTTTTTAGATAGTTCTATATTCTATCCAGAATACAACGGGATTTATGATGAAGTGGGCCCTGCTCATATCTTTGCCCTGAATATTGAAGGGGAAGGTTTTCGCATGCGTCAATGTTTTAAAGAAGGGAAAATCGATTTTGACGGATATGATTCTTGTTTTGAAAAGCTATGCGCTGAAGAAAGTGAATCTTGTATCTTTCATGTAGCGATTCTTCGCTTTATGATGGGATCTGAACAATACATTCCTTATTTAAGGACACATGATTTGACTTCTTATTTACATGGATATAAAGATATATGTGCTATGGTAGAAAAATTGTTAAAAAAAGAGTGTCTTGGTCAGTCTGATCTAAATCGATTGATTTTTATGGAAATGGATTTAGAAACTCGTACTCAATTGATGGAATTAAAGAATAAGATGTTTAAATCATCATCTACATATTCTTTTGAGGATTTTTAATGCGACAAAGTGAATGGGAAAAGGAAAAGGCAATTCATATCTTAGAATTAGTTCGATCCGAACTCTATATAGATATGCCACATTTTTTAACAGCTTTAAATACGCTGATGTTGAAGGAAGACGAGCGTGTAGCTGTATGTGCTACAAATGGCGTGTATTTTTACTATAATCCATTAAAGATTATTGATTTATTTCAGAAGAATGCGGTGTTTTTAAATCGTAGTTTTTTACATAGTGTTCTGCATTGTTTATATAGCCACATTTGGCTTAGAAAAAATCGTGTTGAATTGATTTGGAATGTAGCTTGCGATATTATCGTGGAGTATACATTGGATTCGATGCATAAAAAGAGTGTTTCGCGAATCTTGTCATATGTTCGAAAAGATGTATATCGTGAAATTGAAAGTTTAACAGGTATCAGCTGTATAACTGTATATGAATGGCTTTGTACACGTGGCGATATTCAAGATTTATATTATGAATTTGTGGTAGATGATCATAGTTCATGGCCTAAAGAGCAAGATGATAAAATCCCTCAATCTTCTTCTGTTCAAAAAAAGTGGCAGAGTGTTGCCAAACAAACATTGTTTGATCATAAACAAAAAGGGAAAGATAATGAGGAGGGGGATGCCTTTCTTGTGTCGAGTTTACAGGCAAAGAAATCGAAATACTCGTTTTCTCAGTTTTTAAAACGATTTAGTATTGTGAAAGAAGAAATGCAAATAGATTTGGATGAATTTGATTTATCCTATTACACATATGGGATGTCTATTTATAAAAATATGCCATTGATTGAACCTTTAGAGACAAAAGAAGTTAAAAAAATCTATGAGTTTGTGATTGTACTCGATACGAGTTATTCTATTGATGAAAATCTTGCGAAGCGTTTTATATCCAATACATATAGTATTTTAAGTACTTCAAATATGTTTTATAAATTGTGCAAGGTGCATATTATTCAATGTGATGACAGAATTCGCAAAGACGATGTTATCTCAAATCAAAATGAGATGGATCGATTGTTGAATTCATTTTCTCTAATAGGGGGAGGCAACACTGATTTTAGACCGGTATTTAGTTATGTGAATGATTTGATCAATCAAAAAGTTTTTCAAAATCTTTGTGGCCTGCTCTATTTTACGGATGGCAAAGGAATCTATCCTAAAAAGAGTCCGGCCTATAAAACGGCTTTTATTTATTTAGAGGATTATGATCAAAGTAAAGTGCCTTCATGGGCCATTCAATATAGATTGGAAGAAAATTTATGAATATATTACAGGCAAAAAATGAAATAAAAAATACTGTACAGGCATATTTATCGAAGAATTCGTTTGGTGAATATGAGATTGAAACGAAGAATCAGCGACCATTATTGTTGATTGGTCCTCCTGGTATTGGTAAAACACAGATTATGGAACAAATCGCAAAGGAATGTCAAATTGGACTTGTCAGCTATACAATTACGCATCATACGCGTCAAAGTGCTGTGGGCCTTCCTTTTATTCAAGAAAAGAAATTTCAAGGAAAGACATACTCGATTACCGAATATACAATGAGTGAGATTATTGCGAGTGTTTATTCAAAAATGGAAGATACAGGTTTAAAAGAAGGTATCTTATTTATTGATGAAATCAATTGTGTATCGGAAACATTAGCACCTACGATGTTGCAGTTTCTACAGAATAAAACCTTTGGAAATCAGAAGGTTCCTTGTGGCTGGATCATTGTAGCGGCAGGAAATCCGAGTGAATATAATAAATCGGTTCGTGATTTTGATGTCGTGACAATGGATCGTATTCGTTATATCCATGTGGAAACGGATTACTATGTATGGAAAGAGTATGCGATTTCAAAACATATTCATCCGATGATCTTAAGCTATTTGGAATTAAAACCCAATCATTTCTATACTGTTTCAACAAGTGTGGATGGTATGGAATTTGTGACGGCAAGAGGCTGGGAAGATTTATCTTATTTACTCTATACCTATGAAAAGATGCATCTGGAAATCTCTCAAGATACGATTTATGAATATCTGCATCATGAAGATATTGCCGAAGATGTTTTCGCCTATTATTTGGTGTATAAAAAATATCAGGATGATTATGGCATTGATGATATCTTACAAGGAAATGTATCAAGCACTATCTATGCTCGATTGTTACAAGCCGATTTTGATGAAAGAGTCTCTGTTGTTAATTTGGTGATAGATGGTTTACTACGACAAGTGAATTTATATTCTTTTGAAAAACATTGTACGGATCTTTGGTTTCGTTTCTTGAAAGAATATCGTAAAGATATGGATTCTTCTTATTTGGACCATACAAAGGCATTTATGTCAAATTATCGTGATAAATTGCAGGCAGAATTATTAAGTGTTTCACAAAAACATGAACATGAATTTGTGTTAAATAACATACAAAAAGTAATGGTGGATGAAAGTTTAGATCCAAAGTCTCGTTTTGATTCTTGTACAAAGCCTTTCTTTGAACAAAAGGAAAAAATGGAAAAGTTGGATAGCCAATTGAAGTTGGAGATTGAAAATGCGTTTGAATTTATGGAAAATGCATTTAAGAATGGTCAGGAAATGACAATATTTGTAACGAATCTAACAATGTCGAGTGAAATGGCTCTATATCTAAGTTCACATACGATTGATATATATGAAAAGTATAAACAACTCTTGTTGATAGGAACACAAAAGGCAAGATTATTAGATGAGTTAGCTCATTAAAGAAAGGAATTATATGGATTATTCAGAATTAAAATATGATATGGAAGAATTTGAATCGGACCAAGACAAAAAACTTCCACAACCACCTTTGGTTAAAGCTGCTATGCGAAAAGATTCCATAGAACTTCCTAAAAATTTTGACGCATTATCCGTTCATTCTAACTTTCTAGACATTATCAATACACGTCATAGTAGCCGTGTATATACGCAAGAGTCCATGTCTTTATTGGAACTTTCTTATATGCTTTGGACTTGCCAAGGTGTTAAACAAATTCGTGGTAAGAAGTATGCGACTTTGCGTACAGTACCATCTGGAGGAGCTAGACATGGTTTTGAACTTTATTTTGTATGTCAAAATGTAGAAGGGTTAATCCCTGGAACCTATCATTATTTGCCTATGGAACATCGTATTGAGTTTTTAAATCCAATTGAAAAGGTAAGTGATGTTTTGGCATCTTCCTTATGTGATCAATTATGGGCTTTAAAAGCCAATGTGATTTTCTATTTCAGCTATATTCCGTATCGTACCGAATGGCGCTATGGACATCTTGCGCATCGAATAGCTTTAGTGGATTTAGGTCATGTTGGAGAAAATATATATTTGGCAAGCACAAGTATTGGTTTAGGAACTTGTGGAATTGGAACATGTGTGACAAGGATTTGTGATGAAATGTTTGAATTGGAAGGCGAAAATGAATTTATTATTTATGCGCAGCTGGTTGGGAAGGTGAATAAAGAGGATTTTGTGAAAGAAAAATCTTTTTATGAATTTGTTGAAAAAGAAGGCTTATAATGTGTTAAAATAGATTCGAACTAAGGAAAATATATTATGAGTAAAAATGATAAGAATATAGATGCTTATTCAAAAGCACTTTTAGATAAAAAAACAGAATATAACGATGAATTAAAAAAGCCTAAAGAGGTTCATCAGATGTCTGAAGCAGAAAGAAGACAGGCTGAAAAGACAATGTCTTCAGCTTTAGATATGCTTCGTAAAGAGCGTGGTCAAAAAACGATTGCGGAAGAAGAGCAGTTTTATCAGGAGCATAAAGATGATTTAAAAGACATGGATGATGATTTTACAACTTCTTCAATTGAGAAGGAACAATCCAATGAGGCACTAGATCTTGTACATGCGATGTTGCAGGATATGTCAAATGAGGATGACGAAGATGAAGAGGTAGTTATCCAAAAGGAAAAGAAGCCAAAAGAAAAGAAAGAAAAAAAGGAACATAAACCAAAAGAAAAGAAGTCTAAGAATAAACAAGTCAAAGAAAAGAAACCGATGAAGAAGGTTACGAAAATTGTGTTATGCGTAATCTTATTAGGTCTGGCTGCCTTAGGTGGATATGCATATAAGGTTTTGGTGTATAATCCACAAAATATTGTTTCTGAAACGCAACAAAAAACATATGATAAATTAGTGTCTTATGCGGATGAGTATGGAGACAATATGATGTCTGATGCAGAAAAAATGGAACTTCTAGATTTGGATAAAGATTATCAAAAGCTTTTGGATAAACAAAAGGCTTCAATCAATGAATATTTTAAAGAACAGACTGGAAAAACATATAAGGCTTTGTTGAAAGATATAAAGCAGCTTCATCAAGATAAAGAAGAAGTTAAACTTCCTGCTTATCAACAAATTGTTGATTTATTAAATGGTTGGGAATCAAAATCCGATGAAGAAAAGATGGCTGTAGCCGATATGCAGTCTACATATAGTTCATTGTCTAAAAATTTAAAAGATGAAGTGGATACTTTATCAAAATCAAAGACGGGCAAAGACTTTATTGATCTATGTAAAGAACAGGGTGAATTAAAGGCGGCTGCCGAGGAAAAGGCTCGTCAGGAAGAAGAAGCTAAAAAAGCAGAGAATGAAAAGAAGGTTCAAGAATATCAAACAAGCTTGAATAGTTTGCAGCAAGACTACAATACGTATGCACAATATGCCCAGAGTCTAGAGTCTGATTTGGCATATGCGCAACAAAATGGAGAAGATACTGCAGATATTCAATCTCAAATTGATACAAACAATCAGATGTTGTCTTCTTTGCAGCAACAAATCACATATTATCAACAACAGATTTCTGCTTTACAATCTTAAAAAATAAGACTATTCTTATAGGGTAGTCTTTATGCCGACTTAGCACAGTGGTAGTGCAACGCACTCGTAACGCGTAGGTCATTGGTTCAAATCCGATAGTCGGCACCATGTTTTGAAATTAAGCTGGTTCAACCAGCTTATTTTTTTGAAGGGAGAATCTATGAATTTAGATGAAAAAATGATTTTGTTGGCAACTGCCTTTCTGCTTTTGCCCTATCAAATCGCCAGTGTAGCAGTCGCATGCGTTTTAATACAAGCATTATGCCGACATAAATTGGTGGATGCCATAAAGAATCAAACGGGCGCAATTTTCTTTTATAGCTTTATCGTATTGGAATTTATTGTTTCCATCTTCCATTCGAACTGGACAGGTTTTGGCAATACATGGTTATTTGTGTTGATCGGTTTATATGGAGCCTATTATCGTAGAAGTATCACAAAAAATACATTTGAAAAGATGTGTGATCTTATTATTATTTTATCGGTATTTGCGGCTATCTACGGTTTGTATCAGTTTAATCAGATTTCGCTTGCGAATGGACGAACATTTTTAGAATTCCATATCTTCAATTCACCAAAACGAAGAATTACTTCGACATTTATGAATGCGAATATCTATGCGATGGTCATTGATTTTGTATGTGTGATGTGTATGTATCGTTTTGTGAAAAACGAAAATATTCTTTGTAAGATTGGTTATTTTATAATTGCACTGTTTAATTTCTTTGTTCTATACTTAACGGGATCTAGGACTGCATTATTACCATTTGCCCTAATCTTTCCTATCTTTCTTTATTGTGTGCGATGGAAAAAACTATTTATCACATCCATTGTATTCGAACTTGGTATATGTGGTTTAGTATTCTTAAAACCAACGTTGATTCCAAGAATCAGTGATATGTCAACTTTTGCCTCACGCATTAAGATTTGGAAAACGGCATTTATGTGTATTTCAATGTATCCATTCTTTGGATGGGGGCCGCAGACATATCAGAAGTTTTATCCATTAGTACATGGTCATAAGGCACCTCATGCCCATAATATTTATATTGATTCCATTTTGTCGTATGGAGTTGTTGGAACAGGAGTGCTTTTGGCATATACATTTGTGCTAAATAAGGAAATCTTTACTTCGAATACAAGAAAAGAAAATCCTGCACTATTTGGCATGATGATGTGTTTTATTGCGATCGTGTTGATATATGGATTGTTGGATTGTACATTAAATATTGTCGCAACAGGAACTTTATGTTTTATCATTTTAAATAGTGCTTGCATGTACTTAGAAAAATAAATACAATAATTTTAGAAGACAGACAGTAGAAGGAGTTTTATGAAATGTATATCTCTTTTTGTCTGTTTTTTTATTGGTTTACAATCGATGATCGTGCCGAGTTATGAAGTTTTAATTTCAAATATAGAATCCAAAGTCGATACAATTCATGAAGATAGAGCTAGTTTTTTATCTTTAAAATGTAGGGATATTGCGATGGATGTTACATCTAAAAAAACGGATTTACAGATTGAAATGGATAAACAAGAAAAGTGTGTGGATGAACTTGAACGTAGGTATAAACAAAAAAAGAATTATTATGAATTGAAAAAAATGGAATATGGCTTGGAATTACAAGCGATTCAAAGAAACAACTCCATCTTGTATCCATATAAGATTCAAAAGAATTTGGCGTTGTACTTCGATGAATATAGAAATGTTGAACTAGAATATTTGAAACAAAAAAAACTGTTCGATAAGAATCAAAATACGTTATTGTTATATGATGAATATCTTGAGAGATTATCGAATTGTCAAAGTCGTTTATTAAAACGGTTTTCACATTTAGCACAAATCAATGAATCTGGGCAACATAATGAAGATTCTATGATTTCAGGAACTGAGCATTTGCCTGATTTTGGTGGTTATGAATCGTGGCAACAAAATGGTATGTCTTGTTTGGTGGATGGAAATTATGAAATTGATTCATATAGTTCTTTTTGGCAAAATCCAGTTGAAAATGGTACAATCAGTGCTGGATGCTGGTCCTATCCGGATGGAGGTCTTCATTTAGGTTTGGATATCGCAAGTGCCATGTATAGTGATGTGTTAGCGGTTGCCAATGGTATCATATTGTATGCCCATGCACCAGTGGATTCGAACAATGGATATTTAGGAAACTGGTGTGGATGGCCGAATGGTGGTGGCAATACCATTTGTATGGTGGTTGCCGTAAATGATAGACTTTATGCGATTAGTTATGCGCATTTATCCAATGAAATCTATGTGACAAGTGGCCAGCAAGTCAGTCAAGGTACAGTTATAGCGAAAAGTGGGAACAGTGGCAATTCAACGGGGCCTCATACGCATGTAGAGGTGTTTGAATTAAAACAGGATCTCAATTCGATCGTAGAATATTTTAGAAACAGCGGTGCTGATTTTTCTTTTGGATGTGGCTATAGTGAGGCTGCAACATGCTCAGGCTATGCATGTCGCATTGATCCTGAGACCGTTTTGGAGGGTGTATGAGTCAAGAAATGTATTTTTCTCGCATGCAGAAATTATTAAAAGATGAATATAATGCCTATATTGAATCTTTATCGAAACCTTTATATCGTGGTATGCGTATGAATTTAAAAAAGGCAGAATTGGATGAATTTGATCATTTGGATAATCCAAGTCAATTTTGTAAGGAAAGTTATTATGTAGATAAGCCGTTGGGAAATCATCCTTTCCATATTTGTGGTTGTTTTTATCTGCAAGAACCAAGTGCTTCAAGCGCTGTTGAAATCTTGGATGTACAAGAAGATGATTATGTATTGGATTTATGTGCAGCACCAGGTGGAAAAAGTACACAGATCGCATCACATTTAAAAAGTGGGTATCTAGTATCGAATGAAATTGATGCGAAGCGAGCCCAAATCCTTTTGTCTAATATTGAGCGTATGGGTGTGAAAAATGTAGCAGTAACCAATACAAGTGTAGATAAGCTTGCGAAGGTGTTTGATGCTTGTTTTGACAAAATTTTAGTGGACGCCCCTTGTAGTGGTGAGGGGATGATTAAAAAGCATGATATTGCCCTAAATAATTGGAGCATTGAAAATATTGAACTTTGTGCGACTCGTCAAAAAGAAATATTAAAACATGGCTATTCCATGTTGAAACCGGGTGGTACTTTGGTGTATTCAACTTGTACATATGCTTTAGAAGAAGACGAAGATGTTGTCTTAGATTTTTTAGAAAAACATGAGGATATGGTCTTGGTGGATCCTGAAGTTTCGTGGGGAAGAAAAGGGTTTAAAGACTTGAATGTGCGTCGTATCTTTCCAATGGATGGTGGCGAGGGTCATTTCATTGCGAAATTCAAGAAACAATCAGGTGTTGCAGGTAAGCTTCCAGTTCTAAAATCAAAAAAAATAGATAAGATTACTGATAAATTTTTGAAGGAACAATTGAATACATTACCAAACTATTACTATATAGATAAGGATAGAGTATATGGAATGGATGTTCCGTTTGTGGATTTTAAAAAGGTAAAAGTATTACGTCAAGGCGTATATTTGGGGGATGTCATTAAGAATCGTTTTGAGCCAAGTCATTCTTTTTATATGGTTGCAGATTTTGACTATAAAAGAAAAGTGGATGTAACTCTAGAAGAAATGGACCTTTTTATGCATGGTGAAGTTTTACAAAAGGAATGCGAAAAAGGGTATGTGGCTGTATGTTTTAAAGGACATCCGTTTGGCTTTGGCAAGAGTGATGGAAAACAAATCAAAAACAAGATTCCTAAAGGACTTCGTTTATTACCAAATTCACATGTAAATATAGACTAAAAATGCCAGGAAATTTATTCCTGGCAATTTTTTGCGATTTCTTTTGCAACATTAAAATAGTCTTCTAATTGATCATCACTTGGCGTGTAGCATTGATTGATCACATCGTGGCATGATTCGATTCCAGATTGTTGCATCCTTGTATCGATTTCTTTGGCAACTTGGTTAAACCATCCGTATGCGGCAAAGGCCAACCCTTTTTTGTTCTTAAATTTACATGGACGAATGTGTTCAAGGAAAGCGGCTACACTTGGTGCCATGACATTGTTGTAGGTTCCTGATCCAATACATACAACTTTGGCATCCATGATTTCACGCATCACAATACTTGATTTTGTATCCGATAATTTATAGACTTTTACATCCATACCAGCATCGCTGAATCCTTCGGCTAAGCTTTCGGCAATCTGTTGTGTATGTTTCCATACAGATTCATATACAATTACGGCTTTATTTTCTACTTTTTGAGCAGCGATACCTTTATATGTTTCAATAATATCTGCAATATAGTCTTTCCAGATAATACCATGTGCCGGCATGATATATTCAATGTCTAAATTCATGCCTAGAATTAGGTTTAATTTAGCTTGCACTGGTGTTGTATATGGTAAAACAATGTTCGCGAAGTATTCTTTAGCTTGTTTTAAACAATACGCTTTATCCAATCCTTCATCTGTTAGATTAAAGTTTACAATGTGTTGTCCAAAGGCATCGTTTGAGAATACAGTTTTTAACTGTGGACAATATGTCAACATGTTGTCTGGCCAGTGAATCATCTGCATTTCGACAAAGACAAAGTCATATTTTCCTGTGTTGATTGTATCATTTGTCTTTACGACCTGATATGGAACTTGATCAAAGTATTGTTCAATCATATTCTTCTTTCCAGAAATAGATGCGTAAACTTTTGCGTTTGGATATTTGGCATATACTTTTTTAAATCCACCCGAATGATCTGGTTCTGTATGTTGAACAACAATATTGTCAATTTCTCTTCCTTGAAGTACGGATTCAACTCTTTCCAATAGTTCTTCTGTGAATTCTTCTTCGACTGTATCAAAAAGTGTGACTTCATCATCTACAACTAAGTAGGCATTATATGTACAACCTTCATCAATTGGATATAAATCCCCATGGAAGTGGCGGTTATTTAAGTCTCTAACCCCAACCCAGTACACGTTATCTATAATTTTTTTAGCTCTTTTCATTTTTGTTCACCTCTTCATCTATTTTAGAATTATTTAGAGAATATGTCTATTCATTTGCATCTTTTATATTTTTTGAATAAAAATTATAAAAAGTCAACTAAAAAGTGTAAGTGTTTTCTTTTATAAAGAGTATAATAATAGTTAGGAGGAATTGTCGATATGATTATTCAAAGTAAAAGAATTTGGGTCGTAAATACATGGTTGGCAGCCCAAGTTGAAGTAGAAGAAGGAAAGATTGTAAATATCTATCCATATGGCGAAAAAGAAGTGGATGAAGATTATGGAGATAAGAGAATTGTCCCAGGATTTATCGATGTACATACACATGGTGCTTATGGATTTGATACAAATGATGCGAATGAAGAAGGTCTTCGTAACTGGATGAAAAACATCGTTAAAGAAGGTGTTACAGGTATTCTTCCAACAACAATCACACAGTCTGAAGAAGTTTTGACAAATGCGGTTAAAAATGTTGCGAAAGTTGTGGAAGAAGGGTATGAAGGTGCAGAAATTTTAGGTATTCACTTTGAAGGACCTTATTTGGATCAAGTATATAAGGGAGCACAACCTGAACAGTATTGTGTAAAACCAGATCTTGAACAATTCAAACGTTACTTGGCAGCTTCTAATAATTTAATTAAAATTGTGACTATGGCTTGTGAACATGATGATAATTTTGAATTAACTAAATTCTTACGCGCAAATGGAATTGTATGTAGTCAAGGTCACTCAGGAGCTACTTTTGAACAGGCTCGTTTAGCGATTGCGAATGGTGCAAACTCAATGACTCACGTATTCAATGGTATGACTAAATTCCATCACCGTGAACCAGGATTAGTTGGTGCTGCAATGCGTTATAGAGATGTATATGGTGAAATCATCTGTGATGGTAACCACTCAACTTATGAAGCATTAAATGATTACTTTACAGCTAAAGGGCCAGACCACTGTATTATGATTACAGATTCATTAATGGTTAAGGGACTACCTGTTGGTACAAAAGTATTATTTGGGGGTAACGAGATCGAATTATATCCAGATGGAAGTGCACACTTAACAGATACGAAAGGTCTTGCGGGATCTACATTGCATGTCAATAATGGACTTCGTATTTTAGTAGAAAAAGCAATGGTTCCTTGGCAAACAGCTATCAATGCTTGTACATTGAACCCAGCTCGTATGTTGAATGTAGATGATCGTAAAGGATCGATTCAAACTGGAAAAGATGCAGATTTAGTTGTATTAAATGATGACTACTCTGTTGAAATGACGTACGTAAAAGGTCAAAAAGCATTCTAATATAATAAAAGCACATTTAATGTGCTTTTATTATGTTTTCGTGTTTTATAGTATCATCTAGTTTATTATCGGTGATAATCATGTCAAAATCATCAATATTGGCTATTTTTGACATATACTTCTTATGAAATTTTGTATGGTCTGCCATACAAATTTTTTTATTGGAAGAATCAAGAATCGCTTTTTTAACTAAAGCATCACTCATGCTGGGAATGGATACGCCATAGTCTAAGTCAAGGCCTAATACAGAGATAAAGGCTTTATCAATATAATAGTTTTGAAAGAATTGGATGGTGCTTTCAGATAGAGCTGCCTGAGTTACAGGATTATAGATGCCTGGAGCCATAATGATTTTTGCCTTGGTATTTCGATCTACATATTGAAGAATTTTCCAAAAATTTGTAAAGATTGTGATTTTTTTATGGTGTATACGTTTAAAGAGCTCAAGGCAGGTTGTACCACAATCTAAATAGATAGAATCTCCATCTTGAATGAGTGTACTGGCGTAAATCGCGATCTCTTTTTTATCCGATTGTGACATACCTTCTTTGATTTCAAAGGAAGGCTCAGTTGAACTAGACTCATTGAGTGTGGCTCCTCCATAGCTCTTTGTGGCGAGTCCTTGGTTTTCTAGACTATCTAAATCTCTTCGTATGGTCATTAAGGAAACGGAGTATACTTTTGCGAGTTCACTTACTTGTACGGTTTTATCTTTTTTTAGTTTTTCATAGATTTCATATCTTCTTTGTGTTGTGTTCATAATTCTATTAAAGCACAAAAAGAAACAGAAAGGAACATGTTTATTTGTGTTCTTTTGAAATAAATTGTTTGATGTGAAAAGGTTATTGAATCAAAATTTTTCTGGTGTTAGGATACAGATGAACTTAAGGAGGATCCATCATGGAATTAATTATCGATTCATCAAATATTGAACAAATTAAAGAACTAAATGAATTATTAACAATTACGGGTGTTACGACAAACCCTACAATATTAACGAAATCAAATAGAGAAGCAATGGATGTAGTAAAAGATCTTTGTGAGGTGTTGAGCGAAGATCAATTGTTGTTTATTCAAACGGTACAGACTTCTTTTGAAGGTATTATGGAAGAGGCAAAAATGATTTCTTCCATTCGTAATAAAAATATGTATGTAAAGATTCCAGTTACACATGAGGGATTAAGAGCTATTAAAGAATGTAAAAAATTAGGAATTCACACATTGGCTACTGCCATTTATACAGCGGATCAGGCTTTTTTAGCTGCAATGAATGGAGCTGAATATTTAGCACCTTATACAAATCGTATGTGTAATTATGGAGATGGTGTTCAGGATGTGAAAGACTTGATTGAAATGTTGAGAGTGAATCATATGCCGGCTAAAGTGATTGCAGCAAGCTTTAAAAATACATATCAAGTACATGAATTGATCAAGGCTGGAATTCAAGCTGTAACTGTTCCTTGTGATGTTTTATATCAAATGATTGATCATCCGGGAACGAAGATTGCGGTGGGTGAATTTAGCGTAAATTGGCAAAGAGCTTATAATCGTAATACATTGGAAAAGTAGAGAAATCTACTTTTCTTTTTTCTGAAATAATTAGCACTTAAGTGTTGACAGTGCCAAAAATGGTGTTATACTATAATTAGCAATCATGAATAGTGAGTGCTAAGTACAAGGAGGTGCTTATTTATGAATATCGATCAAATGTCAGAGCGTTTGCAGAAGATTTTAATGGATGCCATTAATTTGGCAAAATCCAACCAACATCCAAGTGTAGATACTGTGGATATGTTGGAAACGATTTTTAAGGATGATGTATTGGACGGCTTGTTTGAGCGTATTGGCTTGGATAAAAGTCGTGCTTTACAGATGGTTCAACAAGAATCGAATCGTGTCGCAAAGAGCTCAACAAGTAATATAAATTTATCCAATGAAGTGCAGAAATCGTTTGAAGATGCACAAAACTGGGCGAGTCAGCATGAAGAAACTTATCTTTCGGTAGCTAGTGTATTCTTAGCTTTATTGTTTAATCGTTCTTATATTTCTAAAGAATTGGTTAGAACTTTTAATTTGAATAAGGATGCTTGCTACAAGGCTGAATTAGAGCGTCGTAATGGTAAAAAATTTGATACACCAAATTCAGAAGAGAATGTAGAAGCTTTAAAAAAATATGGTCGTGATCTAGTTCAGGATGTGCGTGATGGTAAGATTGATCCAATTATTGGACGTGATGATGAAATTCGTCGTGTTATGCAGATTTTATCTCGTAAGACAAAGAACAACCCTGTCTTGATTGGTGAGCCAGGTGTTGGTAAGACGGCTGTTGTTGAAGGGATCGCATGGCGTATTATGAAGGGTGATGTGCCTGAGTCATTAAAAGAAAAACGCTTGATTGAATTGGATATGGGATCTTTGATTGCCGGTGCTAAGTATCGTGGTGAATTTGAGGAGCGTTTAAAATCCATTTTGGATGAAGTCAAAAAATCGGATGGACAAATCATCTTGTTTATTGATGAAATTCATAATTTGGTTGGTGCAGGTAAAACCGAAGGTAGTATGGATGCGGCTAACTTATTAAAGCCAATGTTAGCTCGTGGTGAACTACATTGTATTGGTGCAACAACTTTCAATGAATATCGTAAATATATTGAAAAGGATGCGGCTTTAGAGCGTCGTTTCCAAAAAGTACAAGTTGCTCAGCCAAGTGTAGAGGATACAATCAGTATTTTGCGTGGATTAAAAGATCGTTTTGAAAGCTATCATGGTGTACGTATTTTGGATGAAGCTTTAATTGCGGCAGCTACTATGTCCGATCGTTATATCACGGATCGTTTCTTACCAGATAAGGCAATTGACTTAGTGGATGAGGCTTGTGCTACGTTAAAGGTTGAAATGGAAAGTATGCCTCAAGAGTTGGATGAATTACAGCGTAAAATTTTACAACTTCAAATTGAAAAGACTTCTCTACAAAAAGAAGAAGATAAAAGGGCTATTGAGCGTCGTGAAGAAATTGAAAGTGAATTGGCTTCTTTACAATCAAAGCGTGATGAAATGCATTCTAAGTGGGAAGACGAAAAACGTGGCTTGGCTAATGAAAAAGAGGATAAACAACGTTTGGAGAAGGCTCGTTTGGATTTAGAGCAAGCGCGTAATGAAGCTCGTTATGAAGATGCTGCTAAACTTCAATATGGCACGATTCCAGAATTAGAGGCTCGTATTCAAAAGGAGCAGGCAAGTCAAAAAGAGGATGCTTTGATTCAAGAAACGGTCAATGAAGAATTGATTGCGAAAATCGTTTCTAGATGGACAGGCGTTGAAGTGACTCGTTTGGTTGCTTCTGAAAGAGATAAATTATTGAATTTGAAGGAAGAACTTGAAAAACGTGTTGTTGGTCAAAATGAAGCTCTAGAACTTGTAACAGATGCAATCTTACGTTCTAAAGCACAGATTCAAGATGAGAATCGTCCAATTGGATCGTTCATGTTCTTAGGTCCAACTGGTGTTGGTAAAACGGAGGTTGCCAAGGCTTTGGCTGAACAGTTATTTGATGATGAAAGACATATTGTGCGTATTGATATGAGTGAATACATGGAAAAACACAGTGTGGCACGATTAATTGGTGCTCCTCCAGGATACGTAGGATACGATGAGGGAGGTCAATTGACAGAGGCAGTTCGTCGTAATCCATATAGTATTGTCTTGTTTGATGAAATCGAAAAGGCGCATCCAGATGTATTCAATGTGTTACTTCAAATACTTGATGATGGTCGTATTACAGATTCGAAAGGTGTTACGGTAGATTTTAAGAATACAATTATTATCTTAACATCTAACTTAGGTAGCCAATATGCCTTTGAATCTGGTGATGTACATGACAAATATATGGAAGAAGTAAAGCATCATTTTAAACCAGAATTCATTAATCGTATCGATGAAATTATAGTGTTTAACGCATTAGATGATTCAGCCTTTATTAAGATTGCCCGCAAGTTTGTCGGCTTGCTACAAAAGCGATTGGCTCAACGTGACATTACATTGAATGTAAGTGATGCAGTGTATAATCAGATCGCAAAGATGGGTGTTGATCCAGTGTATGGTGCTCGTCCAATGAAGCGTTATATTCAAAGAAATCTTGAAACACAGATTGCCAAGGAAATGATTAAGACTGGTGCTATGCAAGGGGATGTAATCAATGTAGATTGTCATAATGGCGAGTATACATTTGATATTCAAGGAAGATAGTGAAATATCTTCCTTTCTTTTCTTGTTTGGGGGTATAATAGTTTCAGGAAGTGATGTTATGTCTTTAAAAGATTGGATTCAAGAAAGTAATAATATAGTATTTTTTGGTGGTGCTGGAGTGTCTACAGAAAGTAACATTCCAGATTTTCGTAGTGACAATGGATTATATAAAAAGAAGTATCCATATCCGGCTGAGATTATGTTGTCACATAGTTTTTATTTAAGTCATCCAAAAGAATTCTTTGATTTTTACTTTAATCAGATGATTTATCCAGATGCCCAACCTAATAAGGCGCATTATGCTCTTTCAAAGCTTGAAAAAATGGGAAAGCTAAAAGGGATTGTGACACAGAATATTGATGGCTTACATCAGATGGCAGGTTCTAAAAAGGTCTATGAATTACATGGAAGTGTTTTAAGAAATACTTGTACGCATTGTCAAACAAAATATTCTCTAGAGGATATGATGAAACTAAGAGATAATGAAGGTATTCCTCGATGTAGCAAGTGTGGTGCTATCATTAAGCCAGATGTTGTTTTGTATGAAGAAGGCTTAGATGAATATACATTGTATTCGGCTATTCATGCGATTGAGCAGGCAGATCTTTTAATTGTAGGTGGTACAAGTCTAGTCGTATATCCTGCGGCTGGTTTAATTAACTATTTTCATGGCAAACATTTGGTTTTGATCAATAAAGATAGTACGAATATGGATTCAAAGGCGGATCTTGTGATTCATGATTCGATTGGTAAGGTATTAGATGATTCACTATGTGAAGTTTATGTGAAATAAACACTAAACTTGAAATTTAGACATAAATAAACTAAAATTTTATCATGTCAGAAAGAAACAAGAAATCTTTTATCCGTGATGGATTATATAACATAGAAAGAACAATGCAGTTAGACCCGGCAGCACATTCAAAATGGGAAGTGTTTTGGTTGTATCCACATATTAAGGCAATTGGTTTACATCGTATTGCCCATTGGTTTTGGGTGCATAATCATACATTTATTGCGCGTTGGGTAAGTAATCGAGCAAGGCATTGGACAGGAATTGAAATTCACCCTGGTGCTGTGATTGGTCATGGTTTGATGATTGATCATGGTATAGGAGTTGTGATTGGTGAAACGGCAATTATCGGGGATGATTGTCAGCTTTATCATGGTGTCACACTTGGTGGTACAGGAAAGCAGCATGTCAAAAGACATCCAACTTTAGAGGATGGTGTATATATTGGCTGTGGCGCAAAATGTTTAGGGAATATCACTTTGAAAAAGGGGTGTCGTGTAGGGGCAAATGCGGTCGTCTTAAAAGATGTTCCTGAAGGGGCAACTGCAGTAGGTATTCCTGCAAGAATTATAGAGAAGAAATAGGTGGTTGTATGTGGAAATATCGTTGTAAATCCCATTTAATAGCGTTAGTTGTAGCTTTTTTTGTTGGACTTTGCTTAAGTGCGGTTGTATTTGCGAGTGGTATAGATATGAGTTCGGATATGTTATCGAGTTCATTAAGTTCTGTACCAGGTGTAGATACAGAATCACTGAAACAGGTTTTAACGTATCTACAAAATAATATGTGGATCTTATATGTGGGTGATGCCTTATTGATTTCAGGAATCATCAATATCATTTATATTGGACAATATGTAACATCACGATTCAACATCAGCCCATGGATCGTTATGTGTTTGATTTTCTTTTTACCTGAATACATGATCTATATAGGTGCCATCTTGGTTGTGCCTGCATTTATTGTATGTATTTATGGAATGTTAAGTTTGCGCAAAAGCATTTCGAAAGAACGTCGCGAATTTAATTTTACAAGTGATGATGAATTGGTTCGTATGTATAAGATTCATCATGAATTGGATGAGTCTTATAAGGATCTCGCAAAAACTTGCCGTAAAAATGTGCGTAAATTAACAGGTATTTATGCGTTAGGTATTGTTGCCCTATTTGTGATTTTAATTGCCGTAAATAACATGATGCTTCTAGCTGTATTGTTGATGTTCTACTTATTTGCATTTAATTTAGTGTTACGTTATCGTGCTGTATCACTTTTACCAATCACAAAATTATTATATGAAGATTGTAATCCTGAGGCTTGTGCGAGTGCCATTATTTACTATTGCACAAATTCAAAGGGACATACACGATTGTGCCAGCACACATTGCTTGCACAATGCTTGATTTATTTAAATGATGCTGAACTTGCTCAAGATGTATTGATCAGCTATCCACGTAAGGATGCATCGAGTTCTTTACAATATTGGTCATTGATGTCTTACATCTATTATATGTTGAAGGATGAAGAGGCTTTATCTCGTTGTAAAGAAGAGGCACAAAATATTCGTCTTCATTATGGACGTGCGGGTGTCATGATTCAAAGTGAAGAAATGGCGGCTATTGAAAATAAAATCCGTCTAATGGATGGGGATTTGAATACTTGTAAGAAATATTATTTACAAGGTCTACAAAGAGCGAATTTTCCTTTCCAGCAAGTAGATTCATGTTACTACATTGCTCTGATTTCATTTGTTGAAGAAGATTATAAATTGGCTCGCTTGTATTTTGAAAAAGTAGTTGAGCTTGGAAATCGTATGTATTTTGTGAAAAAAGCGAAAAACTACTTAGATAAGATTGAAAAGATCAATCCTGAAACATCCAGTGATGAAGTAGAATATTCGTAGTAAATGAAAAATAGATTTCGCAAAAGCCAGTAATGTGGCCAAACATAAATGTGAACACAAAACTCAATCCAATGTTGATAAAAAACAGGATTGAGTTTTTATTTAACTGAACCGGAATATAAAGAAACCATTCAAGGATAAACCAGGCTACAAAAAGAATGGAAAGCCATACGTGAAGGTCTTTTAAAATTGTTATATCGTTATAGGGAATACTACATGAAAGAATCATGCCTAAACAGATTAGGGCATGATTTTTTTTATTGTAATTTACGTTGTATTTTTCCCATATTTTTTTTGAATAATAATAAAATCCAATTGCCGAACTAAACGCCCATAGAAATAAGTATATGGGGTGATGTAGTTGATTTCCTATATAAGTCTGGTTGTCATAGAAGACGTCAATCCAGCAAAATGGAAGGAAATTCAGGATGAATTGGATTAAATAAACGTGAATATATGTTATAAATTTCATCATTTTTTCATTTTAGACAAAAAAACTCAAAAAATCAAAAAAATAATGAAAGTTTTCTGGAAAAAGTAATAAAAAAAACGTTTAAGAGTATGGAGGTGATGAGATGTCCGAATGGATTGAACAAGATCACATGGATGAAAATCACTTGTATGTTCATTTGAAAAATCCAGAATTACTCGATCTTTCTATTTTTGATCGATTATCGAACGATGATTTTTGTCTGCCTTGTATGTTGACAAACGAAAAAACGGCATCGATGGTGTATGCGATAGAAGGCTATATTCCTTTACATGATTTTTTAAGCCAGTATGTGTTTGAAAAAGAAGAAGGATATATATTCTTGCATCAGTTATTTGAACAAGCCATCGCATCCAATCGTAATAAACCAGTTCTATTTGATCCAGACTACGTATTTGTCTCTAGTTTTGGAGATCGCTTTGCGTTTGTCGTGGTGCCTATTCAAATATCGAACTGGATGTTTCAAAAGGATATGTCAGAAAAATGGGTGGAGTACATCGCAAAAACAATGCAGACTACAACCGCTTTTGAAATTCCTGGATTTTTATTGAAGTTTTTAAAGAGTGCTGAGTTTAGTTTACCCAATCTTGTCTTAGGTCTGGATAATATACGAAATTTATATTATCCGAAAAAGTTTTCTTTCTTTAAAAACAAGAGAATGCAGACATTTAAAGTCAAAGAACCCATACAAGCTTTCCATAAAGAGAAGCCTGTTGAATCTGTTTTGGAAGAAAAAACACAGCTTTTACAAGTAAAAGTAGATTTTTATGCCTACTTATTATGCGATCAGGAAAAATATGCATTGTGCAACGAAATCAATCTAGTGGGAAGAGCGATGGTATGTGATGTCCGTATACAGAATGCGAGTATATCTTTAAAACATGCCAAGATCGTATGCGAAAATGATCGGTACTATATACAAGATCTAAAGAGTACGAATAAGACGTATCTGAACGAAAAAGAAGTGAAACGCAAGATGCGATTAAAAGATGGCATGACGATACGATTTGGTGATGTCGTGTGTGAATTTAAAGAACAATAGATATAAGGTCATACATACCTATAATGCCAATGTTTATCGTGTTATGGATGAATTGAGTACGTGTGTTTATATTTTAAAAATCTGTCCAGATTATGAAACAAAACGATATAAACATCAATTTAAAACAGAGATCAATGTGCTCTCCAACTTAAATTCGATTCATGTCCCTAGCTTGATTACTTGTTTTGAAGAAGACTTTGCACAATGTTTTGTCGAAACGTATATTCCAGGAATCAACGCAAGACAATACTTTCAAAACCATCGTTGTTTATTCAAAAAGTATCGCTTGCTAATTGATGTTTTAAAAGTCTTGCAAGACCTACATCAGATTGGCTATCTCTATATTGATTTAAAACTTGAAAATATTATTTATTATCAGAACCATTTTTATTTAATTGATTTTAATGCATGTATTGAAAATCACTCACATGTGGCAGTGATGGCTTCAAAATCCAATTGTGCACCTGAATTATTAACATTGAGTGAAAAGGATATTCGTTGTGATATCTATGCACTTGGTTCTTTGATTCAAGAACTTTTCGGCATAAGTATGATGCCCATAGTTCTTTTGTGTCATCAAAAACAAGAGCGAAGAATATCTCAATTATCCACATTTAAGAACTTGATTTTTATACATATCATCATTCGAATCTTACTTGTACTTTCTATATGTATTCTGTCTGTCTTCCGTACAAGTCCAAAAAGTGTCTTTGATGCGTACTACACCCATCATCAAATTGCCTTATTTGAAAAAGCGTATAAAGAGTCTGATAAAAAAGATCGTTTATATACGTGGATCTCTAATGGATGGATCTTGGATGAAGTATATGTCAATGAACAAGCATCTTTATTTTTAATGGAGGAGGCAATAACGACAAAAGATGCTACTTTGATTCGATATGTATATGATCGTGTTTCTTTAGATAAATGGCCAGAGCTTCAAGCACTTGTGTTGGTGTATTTAAATCCGGATGCCACACATATTGATACGTGTGTTAAGCTGGTGAATTCAAATAACTTGCTTCTAAAAGATAAATTGAACGTTGTAAATCAATGTCTTCAGTTTGGTTTGCATAAAGAAATTAAAATTTCGATTCAACCGATTAAAGAATGGATTGAAAGTATAAATCCAGAGACATTAAAAACGTATCAAGCCGAATTTGAAAATCTAGGATGCAATTACTTGGAATATGTACTTTTGTTACGAAATAAGGAGAGTGAAAATATGGAAATTCCAGTGGTTTTTATTGACAATTTAAAAAGTGAAAGATGGAAAGATCTTTATGAATTTTGGAGGAGCCTATGATTGTTTCTCTACAAGATGTTGAATATACAGATTTTATATATTGGCAGGAAACAGAAAGCTTTATAAATGGTGTGGCCTCTGCGACAGGAAATGTTGAGTTGTTTTTTGATGAAAAAGTGGATCGAGATTCTAGTTTAGTTATTTATGATGGCAAAGAAATTGATTTAAACCAAGAACATACTTTTATCGATATTCAAAAAGAAGGAATCACGCAGCTTGTATTTATTCTAAAAGATATAGATGGTTATGCTTTACAGGAAGGTGAAAAAACAATTCTATTAGATACGACAATGCCAGATATTGTATTCGATACAGGCAATCAAAATATCATAGATGTGCTTCCTTTAGAAGATAAAGAAACCATTCATGTAAAGATATTCGAACAAAATTTGAAAAGTATTGAGGTTTATTTAGATGATGAACGAATAGATTGTGAAGGTCTTGAATTTGATGTGGATGTTACATCCAAACATCAATCTTTACGAATAATCTGTACAGATATTGCACAAAATAAGTTGGAAAGAGAAATTAAAATTTTACCTATTGAATATCCTGAATGTTTATTAAATTCTGTCGTGTACACAAAAGAAAATCATTCTAACCTGAAATTTGAATCTGTATGTAAACAGGCTTTTAATCTGAATGTATATTGTGATGGTATATATTACTATTCACTCGATTTAGAAGACAAAAATCAAGTGTTGATTGATCATTCAAAAAATGGAAAGTATACATTTGAGTTAGAACATAAAGAGTATCCACAATTTAAAAAAAATATTGAAGGCTCTATTGAATATTCCAATACTTTGCCAATAGTCACATTAACTCCTTCAAGTAAGCTATCCAATGAGGATGTCATTGTGAAAGCAATCCGTAATGTACCTAAATTAGAAATAGGATATATAGATGTGGATCTCAATGGTATTAAAACGCGCTATGCGCTCAATGAAACGATTCGTTTACCAGCCATACATAATCAGGATGTCATCTATTGTGTGAGTGCGTATGCCAAAGATTTATATGGACATGAGGTAAGTGATCAAATCTATGTCCAAATCGATAAAAAAGCCCCTTCAAGTCAGTTGTTTATGAATAATGAAAGGGTTGTGGATCGCATGAATTTAAAGAAACAACCCAGTCTAGAATACAAGTATGATGATGCAAATGCGTATATGCGGGTGGAATACTATTTAAATGATACTTTCATGGATATGGATTTTGAGAAAGTCTTTAATCGTATGGTCAAAGATGATGTATTAAAAATTGTGACATATACAAATGATGTGCTGATGAACCTAGAAAAGAAAGAATATGAATTTGTATTTAGTCCCGATAAAGAGATTGAAATGGTTTCAAAAAGTGAACAAGTTCTAGAAAAAGATGAAGTGGTTGAATTTGAACGTGTCTGGGTTGTAAATGAAGATAATGAAGTGGTATTAAAAAAGAATACGAAACATATTCAAAAGGTTTCTAAACCCAAAATTCACTATACGCGTAAAAAGAATAAGGTACAAATATGGTCTGAAGATAAGATCGAGTATGTTTTAGTCAATGGTAAGCGTGTACAGATTGAAAAAGATGTGGTGGGACATGATTTTGTCGAGATTTCGTTAAAAAAGAAAAAAACTTCAATTGAGGTAAAGACAAAGCATCGCAAAGTATTAAAAAAAGAAGAAATCAAAAGGTCAGCTGTGAGAATCACCTCTATACAGAAAATAAGGATGTGGCTCAAACAAATCTTTAAATTATGATCAAACTATGGGTATACACAGACAAATCCTGCCACTACTTTGATTTGAACTGCGCAAAGTCATTTTCAAAGTACTTCTTTGAAAAAAGAAGGAATGGTGTGTGTATCGTATGGAATCAATCTAAAAAAATATTGAGATATGGCGAATCGTGTATTCTAGATGAAGTTTTATTTTATTTGGAAGAAATAGAAAGTACAATGTGCCATTTTCCAATTTCTAAAAAAATAAAGGTTGGAAGGAGTGAAGCATGTGATATTCAATTATGTACAAATGGAGTGTCTAGGTATCATTTTCAAATTGAAGAAGGTGTATTACAGGATTTTAATAGTTTAAACGGTACGTATGTCAATTCGAAACGAGTTAAAAGATGCAGCCTTTGTGTGCAGGATGAAATCGTGTTTGCGAACATTCGCATGATTTATTTTAAAGATTATGTACTTTTGGATATGGTCAATAATCCGTATAGTAATGTAGAGCTAGATCGTAAAAATGCAACATATTATCCGTCCTGTTTAAATATTGAAATGCCAAAGGTTCAAAAATTTGATATTCAGATGCCACAAATTATGCGTTCAGTTCAAAAACAAAGTCTTTTTAGTGCGATAGGACCGAGTTGTATGATCGCAAGTTCTGGTTTTATCTCGTCCATTTTGATTGGGTATCTTCAAAAACAAAGAATAGAATCACTCTTCACAAGTATGATCAGCTCTTTGACAATGGCATTTACTTTTATGGTGTATGGCCTTTACAACCGGAATTATCAATACAAATTAAGTGTAAAAGAGAGCACAAAAAGTATCGATATGTATAATGCCTACATAGAGAAGATGTATGAAAAGGGTGTTAAATCTAAAGGTACATTTAAAAAGCAGATGGATGAATATATTACTAAATATATAGATACATATCAACACGAAAACAGAGATGTGATCTATGTCGGGTGTGCATACAATGCGTGGTGCAAAATAAGTTATCGTGAAGTTTCGTATGAATATGCACTTGATGAGTTGATGCAGAAAAGAGAACAGTTAATTTCAAATTTAAATCAATTTGTACAAGTTCCTATATTTTTGAAACATGGAGAGGTTTGTTGGATTCAAGGCGATGTGAAGACAAGTATTATTTTATTTGAAAATTATTTGTGGTATTCAAAACAAAAACGTAAATGGGTATGGCTTCAACAGTTTGATGGAATGAAACAAATTCTTTTAAATCCCTATTGTGCTATTTGTGAAAAAATCGATACCGATACAATTGTCGTTGATGTAGAAGGAAAATATCTTCCTAAGTCGTATTATTGTTTGATTTATGTGGGAAACCAAAAACCATCTTTCCATTATGACTACCAAATTGAAACAATTGCGATAACAGAATTAAGCTTAGATCGAAAACGGTTTGTATTGCGGAATGAAGATTCAAATTTCTATGATCAACTAATCAAAATAGGTCCTATTCGAAAATCTGAGTATGTAATGAAAGTTCCCGTAGGTATTGATGAGTCCCAACAAATTGTTGTTATGGATTTTCAAGAGTATGGGCCTCATGGCTTAGTTGCAGGAATGACAGGTTTTGGCAAGAGTGAATTTATTAGTTTTCTTTTGATGATGATGATATGGCATAATACACCTCAACAATTTCAATATGTATTGATCGATTTTAAGGGCGGTGCCTTTGGACAACCCTTTTATGAATTTGCGCATTGTGCAGGAATTGTGACCAATTTAGATGCACAATCTATGGAACGTTTCTTTCAGAGCATGAATTATGAGTTGGAGAAAAGACAGCGCTTGTTCTTAAAAGAAAAAGTATCGGATATTCAGTCCTACAATAAGATCCATACAATGTCACATTTATGGATCTTTGTGGATGAATTTGCCCAATTGAAAATGCGATTTCCACAATTTATGTCACAACTGCAGGAAATTGCACGAATTGGAAGGTCACTAGGCATCCATTTGGTTTTAAGCACACAAAAACCTTCTGGCATTATTGATGATCAAGTTTGGTCCAATACAACTTGGCGGGCTTGTTTTCATGTGAGTAGTATACAAGATAGTCGGGAAATGCTTCAAAATGAAATGGCGTATCATTTAAAAAATCCAGGTGATATGATTCTTCACCACCAACAAAAGAATCAATCTTGTCGAAGTTTTTATTTGCAGAGTTCAATAGATGAAATATGTTGGCGTGAAATCAATGAGAAAAAGGAAGTACTGCATTCAAAACATCATGCGGGTAAGCGTGTCATGGATGTATTAAAGGATCAAATTCATGATTTAAAGGAAGTAAGAGAATGGGTGTTATTACCGAAAGACATTCCTGAACATGTATTTGGTGTTTTAGATCTTCCTTTTGAACAAAAACAATGTGAAATTAAATTTATGTCAATACAGTTGTTTTATACAAAAAGTCTAGATATTGTATATCGTTTGATCAAGTATTTTGAAAATGAAACGATCTATGTCTATGGAACAAATATGTTAGATTCCTATGTAGATTTTAGTTTCTTTCAATCTCGCTATTTTTCAAAGATTCATGAAGGTGTTTGTATCATTTTCGAAGATGAGAATTTGGATCTTTCTGAATTGGATGAACATGTAATTTCGTTTGTGGTTACGAATAATGAAACCACAAATTTGAAATGGATCTTAAATAAGTATGTATTTGATATAGAGAGTTTAGATGATAAACGGATATTTTTTGACACCTACCATCTGCCTTCGTATCTAAATATGACGATGTATCACAATACATATGTTGAAATTTTATATCGAAAGATAAAAGAAACAGATCTTAAATCAAGAGCTACAAAATTGATGATATTTAATAAGGATAAAAATTGTATTGGTTTTGAATGTAAGGGCGATCGACCCGTTTTTATGGATGAAACAAAAAAGTTATTCATTTTATATATGCATACGGATTATGTGCATGAAGTAAATCGTATATGTGAGAGTTTAGCACATTTAAAAATTACGAGTGATTGGAATCAAGAGAGTGATGTATATGTCGTGTGTGTAGATGTGAGTTTATTGAATGAGGATGCATTTCAAAAGAAACTATACAATGCTCAAATTGTATGGGTTGGTTATGGTTTAAAAGAATATGGATATATGTTAAAGCGAAAGCTTCCATATGAACATTTTGATTGTGTCTTTTTTAAAGATCAAAATGAAGGGATTGGTATTTGTGAATGAGGTTGGTATATATTTGTCACTCGATCTAAGAATGGTATATGTATCTCAATTGTATGTTGTAAAAATGTTTTTGAATGAGTTTTTAGGTTATGAAATACAGTATGTGTTTAATGTGACAGGAAATTATTTTTTGTGAGTACCCATCTGATAACCCCATTCAATAAGTGGACATAAATAATGTCAATATAAGTAGTAGTATAGCATTATCAAAGGATGGTGCTATT
>QWCH01001602.1_pt1 | contig 33197 bp, 21 predicted proteins | sample 1972671 | NCBI WGS metagenome assembly QWCH01 (sample SAMN09866713, study PRJNA288562) | Human gut metagenome isolate term3_stool, whole genome shotgun sequencing... | isolation source: gut | host: Homo sapiens | place: USA: California
ACTATTTATCATTTTGATCGCAATAATTTTCGCGATAAAGGTAGTGTATTAAATATTCTTTTTTAAATTTGCCGAACGAAATAAATTCAAAAAACAATATAAACCATGAAAGTTACATTAAAGATTTTATTGGCTGTGGCAGTATTACTGCTTGTGTACATGTGTTACAGAAGTATTATGGGTCCGATCGAGTTTAAAGAAGAAAGGGATCGTCGTGAAACTTTAATCAAAGCGCGCCTGATCGATATCCGTAAGGCTCAGATCGAGTATAAGAACCTTCACAAGGTGCACGCAGCAAATTTCGATGAACTGAGTAAGTTCTTAAAAAACGAGAAAATACCGTTCTTGATTAAGGAAGGTGTATTGACTGACGAACAGCTCGAGAAAGGTATGACAGAAAAAGAAGCCGTGAAGAAAGGTTTGATCAGACGTGATACCAACTGGGTAACTGCAGTGGATACATTGTTTGGTAGCAGTTATAATGTAGACGACATGCGTAACGTGCCGGGAACAAGCGTGCAGTTCTCAATGGATACGGCTACACTGACTTCCGGTTCCGGATATACAGTGAAAGTATTCCAGTGCGGTGTTCTGTATGACGACTATCTGGGCGATCTGGACAAACAGTTGGTTTACAACTTGAAGGATAAAGCCGAAAAGATGAACAAATATCCGGGTCTGCGTGTCGGTTCTATTGAAGAAATCAATAACAACGCAGGTAACTGGGAAGATTAATGACAGCCTATGGCTATCGACGTATCTGATAAGTTAACAGCAGATTATTCGGAAAGTTATATAATGTCCATCCGGCTTCGGTCGGGTGGACTTTCTTTTTCCGCATACAGTCCTTCGGTGAGCGAAAGTTTCCTGTATAGGGATATGGAGTTTGACCGGGCTAAACCGTATTTCTCTTCCCTGAAGGAATGTTTCTTCGAGAATGATTTCCTGACCTGGTCTTATAAGCAGGTCAATGTGCTTTGTGCATCTCCCCAATATACGCTTGTCCCGAAAGAAGTATTTCAGGAAAAGCAGAAAGCGGAGTTGTTGGCGTTTACTTTTTCCTCGCCGGAAGGGCATTGTCTGAGTAATGAACTGAAAGACGAGCAGGCCGAACTGATATTCGGAGTAGATGAGGAAGTCTATGAGTTTTGTTCCCGCTCGTTGATCAACCCCCGTTTCGTTCATCATGTCACCCCGCTGCTTTCTTTGTGGAAGAAGCAGAGCCGTACGCGCCTGCCACGCCAGTTGTATGCCGTGTTGCATCGCCGGAGGATGGATGTGGCATGCTATGCACAAGGGAACCTGCTTTTCGTCAACTCGTTCGAGTATGAACATCCGGACGATATTTTATATTATATATTATATGTATGGAAGCAGACCGGAATGGATCAGCAAAAAGATCAGTTGCGCCTTTTCGGTGAAGCAGCCTTGCGCAGTAATATCACGAATACGTTGCGGAATTATTTACAATATATTGATCCGCTGGAGATTCCTTCCGAAGCCTATCTTATGGGGCCGGAGGTGATACAGGCTCCGTTGGATCTAATTGCCTTATCATTATGCGAATTATAAGTGGAATATACGGACGGCGTCGTTTTGATGTCCCGTCTACGTTCAGTGCACGTCCGACGACGGATTTTGCCAAAGAGAATATCTTCAATGTCATTTCCAACCATATCGACTTTGAAGGGTTGGATGCGCTCGACCTGTTTGCCGGAACGGGGAGTATCTCGTTTGAGCTGCTTTCACGTGAATGTCGCAGCGTGACGGCTGTCGAGAAGAACAATGCGCATGCCTCTTTTATCGCCAAAGTAGCCAAGGAATTGAAAACGGAATCGTTGCACCTGATTCGGGGCGATGTCTTCCGTTATCTGCATTCCGCCCCGGCAAAGAGCTTTGATTTTATTTTTGCCGATCCACCCTATGCTTTAAAAGAATTGCCGGAAGTGCCGGGACTGGTTTTTGAACGTGACTTGTTGCGTGATGGTGGAATCTTCGTGATGGAGCATCCGAAGACAAACGACTTCTCCGGTTTGCCTTACTTCTACCAGCACCGTGTCTACGGTTCGGTGAACTTCTCTATTTTTATCAAAGAAGAGGAGAAAAGAGACGCATAAACGACTCGGCTAAGCGTTGCTTGCGCGGGCGTTTGAGCCAGCGTGACGGGACCAGCCTTTCGCAGCTGTGCATGTCGTGCATGAATACCTTTTTCATCTGCCGGGCAAAGGAAGGCTGGTAAACAAATGCATTGATTTCGAAATTGTGTTCGAAACTGCGGAAGTCCATATTGGCGGAACCGATGCAAGTGAGCGCATCGTCCGTCACTAACAACTTTGAATGCAGGAATCCCGGTTTATAGAAATAAACCTTTACGCCCGCCTTTACCATTTCATCGATAAAAGAATGTGTTGCCATGTTTGCCGTGCGCGTGTCCGAGCGTTTGGGGAGCATCAGGCGTACGTCCACACCACCTAAGGCTGCTATCTGCAAAGCCTGGTTGAGTCCTTCGGTCGGCAGGAAATAGGGCGTTTGGATAAATACATACTTCTTGGCGTTGGCAATCGTGAAGATGGCAGCCTGTAGCAATGTGCGCCATTGCCCGACGGGGCCGCTGGTACATATCTGCATGATGTTGTCATCCGAATAGACCGGGACGAGCGGGTAATATATCTTATCGTTCAGAAGTTTCTTGCTGACTACGTACCAGTCGATCAGGAAAGCAGCCTGCAATCCGTGTACGCCTCTTCCTGTGATCTTGAAATGTGTGTCCCGCCATGTTCCCCAATCCGTTCCTTTCGTATAGCGGTCTGCAATGTTCATGCCACCCATAAAGCCTACTTTGCCGTCTATGACGACAATCTTCCGGTGGTTCCGGTAGTTCACCTTGCTGGTCAGGACCGGGAACGCTACTTTCAGGAAGGCGTTAACCTCAATACCTGCATCTTTCATCTCATTGAAGAACTTATCTTTTACTTTCCAGCAGCCCACATCGTCGTAGAGGAGACGTACTTCGACGCCCTCCCGTGCCTTTTCCATTAACAACGTCTTTACTTTGTTCCCGATTTCATCATCGCAGAAAATGTAGTATTGGATATGGATATGGTGTGTTGCCTTGGCAAGCTCTTCCAGCAAGTCGCGAAACTTGTCCGTCCCGTTCGTATAGATCGTGATGTTGCTACCGTAGAGCAGGGACGACTGGTTGCTGTTTGTCAATAGCGTGACTAATGGCTGGTAGGGGGCAGGGACAGAGCAGCTGTCCTGTGGGAGTTTTCCTCCCTGCGGCCGTTTCATGATGCGCTTGTAGGTGCGGCGCGAGATGATACGCTGTTTCCGGTTGTCCTGTCCGAAGAAGAAATAGAAGATGATCCCGACACCGGGGGCAAGTAGCAGTACGACTACCCAGGGAATTGTTTTTAGCGGGTTCCGGTTTTCAGTGATGATAACCAGCACCAGTCCCAGAATAGTGACGCAATATAATATGATAAATATTATCCCCACTATCCATTGTATATGTATGTGTATAAGTGCCAGCATTCCGGATGTTTTTGTTTCTGTCAGTATGTTGTAATTTGTAAAGATAGGAAGCTAAAACGGAAATAGCAAATGCTAAAGCATTGTTTTTGTAACCTATATAGGGGAAACATTGTTTAATCTTTACTACTTTTGCCGCCATTAAATATTGAACAGGTTATGATTACTTATATTATTATCGGGATTACGGTTGTCGTGTCCTACATCTGCTTCGGCAACCAGGAGTTGTTCCGGAAGTTGGCTTTCATCCCTTACCGCACGGTTCATAATCATGAATGGTACAGGCTGATTACGCATGGCTTTGTGCATGCTGACATGACACACTTGCTTGTGAACATGTTTACCTTCTGGTCATTCGGGACGTATATGGAGAGTGCTTTCCGTTATATGGGACTCGGTACGGGCGGTTACTTGGGACTGTACTTCGGCGGAATGGTCGCAGCTTCAATTTACGACATGATCCGCCGTCGCAATGATCCTTATTACGTCTCGATTGGGGCTTCGGGAGCTGTTTCGGCTGTACTCTTTACCTCTATCTTGCTTAATCCCTGGGGAAAGATTCTGTTTTTTGCCGTGCTGCCGATACCGGGAATTATCTTCGGTGTGCTCTACCTGGCTTATTGCCAGTATATGGCAAAGCAGGCAGGTGATAACATTAATCATAATGCCCACTTTTACGGTGCGCTTTATGGGTTGCTCTATCCGGTCATCCTCGAACCTTCACTCCTTCGAGTTTTCCTCTCTCACTTCTGATAATGGCAAATTGAAAACGTCCTGTCCTTTGACGAAAAAGATGCCGTCCATTTATATAAAAGATGCCGCCCTTTCTGAGAAAAGGACGGCATCTTTTTGAAACGGATTTATTAGAACCTTCCACCCGGGCCACCATGGCGCGGGCCTCTTCCGCCCGGTCCCTGTACATCGTTCATGCTGGCACCGCCTTTGAAGATGCTGAAGCGGTAGATGAGATGCACCATAAAGTAGCTGCTTAGCGTGTTGTATTCCGTATCCTGCGTATAGCTGGCGGTTACGCTGCGGGAGATGTTGCTGCGTTGTTTCAGGATATCGTATATCTTGAAACGAAGCGTTGCCTGCTTCCCTTTCAGGAATGATTTGGAGGCGGAGGCATTCCATAGCACTTCCTTTTGCTTGAATCCGTCGGAATATCCGGAGTTTGTCGACCAGGTGATGTCGCTTTCAACCTTGAAATCGAGCGGGAGGTAGATTGTTGTTGTTCCCCCCAGTCCGTAGTTGAAAGCGTTCAGGTCACTTTGTCCCTGGAGTGAGTTCTGCGTCCCGTTGTAGCGGATGTTGCCGTTCAGCCCGAGGTCCAGATAGTCGGAACGGAAGTCGATACCGGCGCGTTCCATCAAAACAAGGTTCTTATTCGTATTCTTTTCGTCGTTGATGAACCCGTTACTGTTGGCATAAGAACCCATCGTCATCGAGTTGATCGAGAATTTCCGGTTCTTGAGCGGTGTGTTGAACAGGATGCGTAGGTTACCGTTGTAATTCCCGTTCACGTTGTCATACGTCGTCATTTTCTTACCGGTACTTCCGACATAGACGGATTTGTTGACGATGTCGTTGATGATATAGTTGAAATTCAACATCATCATCATAGCCGTTTGCTTCTCAGGTATGAACTTCTGGAAGCGGGCGGACAGGTTGTTCGTGTAGGTCGGTTTCAAGTCCGGATTACCCATTGTCGTGTTCAGCGGGTCGGAGATATCGGCAACGGGCTGTAACTGCGTCATACTGGGCTGACTGGTCCGGCCGCGATAGTTAATGCGGAGGTTTGTCCGTTTGTCGAACTTGTAGTTGAAGCGAACCATCGGTGAGAGGTTCACAACGTTGCGCGACAGTTTGGATAGTGTCGTGTCACCTACGAAGTTCTCACTTGTGCTGTGTGACGGGTCCACAGTCAGACCGACCGTGTAATCATATTTGGCGCGGACAGCCTTGAATGCAAGGCTGACCTGCTGGTTGATGAAGTTATTCCGGTAACTCTTGCTGTAGGCCGTATCGAGCAGATTATAATCGTCGCTGCCCTCTTCCCGCGTGTAGGAGTTTTTCAGTGACTCCTGTTTGTTCTGGCGGATGCTGTAGGTTGCCTGGATAAAGTTGTTATGCCCGATCGGTTCCACCCAGGAAAGGTAAGCCCGGTAGTTGTAGCCTTTATTGTCGTAGCGGAAACGCTGGTCAATCAATTCGTTTTCCTGTCCGGCGGCCATCATCATGTATTCCGTATTGGAATAGTTCAGTCCCTTATTATAGGAATCGCTCAAGCCTCCTGAGAGAGAGCCACTGAAGACACGTCCTTCACTGTTCAGCTTCCGGCTGAATTCGAGTGTGGCATTGACATTGTAGCCTTCGCCATCGGAGAGGTAGTCCGATTCGCCGACGTTGACTGTGTCTCGCAGGCCGTTCAAGGTGTTGAAGTGGCTTCCCTCGCGGCTATGGCTGTTGCTGTAGCTGAAGTTCGGACGGAAGATGATTTGGGTGAGCGAGTCCGGCTTCCATTCCATACGGATGTCAGCGGCCACATTGTCGCTCCGAGTGTTGCTGTTGTTGTTTTCATTATAAAAAGAGGTGCTATCGCCGGGCAAGATATTTTGCCGGTTACTTTTGCTGATAGCGTCGTTATCGGAATGGGAATACCGGAGGTTTCCGCCGACAGTCAGTTTCGGATTGAACTCTTTACTGAAGTTGAGGCCGATATTGCCGGAAGTCGTGATACCGTTACCGGCTCCGCCACCGCCCCGCCTGCCGCGCGGTCCGCCCATTCCTGAAAACATGGTGGAAGCAAGATCCGAAAACCCCATATTGTTCGTATTGTTGATACCTCCCATCAAGGTCAACTGGTCGTTGTTAATAAAGCGATTCACCATGAAGTTCCCCTCATACCGGTCCTCGCTGCCGTAGCCGGCAAAAGCGTTCCCGAACCAGCCCTGTTTCATCCCGGGCTTGACAGTCAGGTTGATGACGGTCTCTTCATCGCCGTCGTCGAATCCGGTCATCCGGGCCATATCGCTCAGTCTGTCCAATACCTGTACTTTGTCAATCATCTTCGACGGCAGGTTCTTGGAAGCTACTTTCGGGTCGTCGGAGAAGAACTCCTTCCCGTCGATCAGCACTTTTTTGATCTCTTTTCCGTTGACGGTGATTTTTCCTTCGCTGTCTATTTCCACGCCCGGCATTTTCTTCAACAAATCTTCCAGCATGGAACCTTCCGTTACCTTATAAGAGTCGGCATTATATTCCATCGTATCGTTGCGCACCGTCACTTCCGGGGCTTTCCCGATCACGACTGCTTCACCCAGTTGGATCGCTCCGTCGCTCAAGGCGAGTTTACCTAATTTGACCGGATTTGTCTTTCCCGTAATCTGCAGGGGTTGATAAAGCGGATCGAATCCGACAAACGATACGTGCAGCAGATAGCTGCCGTTTTTAATATTCTTAAGAGTGAAAGCCCCGTTACGTGAAGTCGCGACACCTCCGACCATCGAACTGTCTTTTACGCTAAGCAAACGAACCGTCGCCTGTTCGATCGGTTCATTAGTCCCCTCCTCAACCACCGCTCCGGTGATGTCTACGCCGCCGCGCTGTGCGTATGCCGGCATAGTCAACAGAATTAAAAACAGAATTGCAAAATACCTTCCCAGTTTCATAACTTTTGTTTTATCTTATCTGATATTAAGTACGAAAAGATAGACACGGAAGCCTCCCGGAAGTTTAACAAGACTTGGGCGGATTTTGATTTATTAACGAATAAGTGTTGCATTAGACCAGCAGGAAACTTGTTAATGAGGACGTCATTAATATTTTTGCCACCCTCGAAAATATTGATGGGGGCGTCGGAAACATTTATGAGGGTGTCGAAAATAGACTTCCTGCTGATCAAAAAATAAAAGCGAGAAGCGGCAAATAGTCTTTTAAACTGTGACGGAGTATTTTTAAAGCCTGTGATATTCTATACTCGACGGTTTTTATGGATATACCGAGTCTATCGGCTATCTGTGCGTTTGTCTTTTCTCCGAAACGGCTAAGTATGAATGTGCCCCGGTAAGTCTCCGGCAGGTCGTCTATGGCTTTCCTGATATTTGCAGTCAGTTCGTTGACAAAATAGTAGTCCGGATCTTCAAACTGATCTTTGATTTTTTCATAAATCTGGTTATGGATGCGTTCATGATACTGGTTTTTCTTGATCGCATTCAAGCAGCGGTGTTTAGTGGAAATAAACAGATAAGATTTCAAGGACGTCTCAATTACGAGATTTTCTTTCGTCTCCCAGATGAAGAGCATGAGTTCCTGAACAAGTTCTTCCGAATCATCATCGGAAATATATTGGGAGGCATATTCACAAAGTGGTGAGTAATACTTGACAAATAGTTGTTTGTAAGCATTTTCATCCCCTTTTTGTAATAAAGTTATCAGATCATTCTCTTCCATATCCCTCTACCATATGAATTAAAAATTACGTTTTTTCATAATCTTTGGACAAATGTAGAAAAAAAACAGATAGATCACCATGTTGGATTATATCTTCCAAGTCAACAGTACCAAAATTTGCGTTCATTTTTTATTAAAATCGATGTAGTTGGCTATTTCCCTATCGATTTGTTATTTTTTTTAAAGATATAATTCGGTCAAAGCAAATATTCCGGAATATTTTTGCAAAACTGTTTAGGGTGACTCCTCTTGGCATTTGTCGTATATATAGAATGAGATCAGAAAAGATATCTATGACGGTTGATAATCCGGGGAGTTCTGCTATTTTGAAATACATCCGGAATACTGCTTCTGAAGAGGAGCAGGTACAAATTGATATTTGGTTGAAAGAAGATCCGGAGCATGAGAAAACTTTATTGCAAATAGCCCGCATCTATTATGCCAATCAAACTCAAGAACGTATTGCTTCACGTAATTCTTTGTGGGCTTATAAGAAGGTTAAAAAACGAATAGATAATAGAAGAAAAAAACTGTGGCTATATCGGGCTTCAGTTGTTGCTGCTTGCTTTATAGGTGTTTTGGCCATGTCGACAGTCATTTCGTTTTTGTTGCATAAGTCTTCGATGCTTACACCGCAACAAATAACGGTTTGTGCGAATAGAGGCGTGCGAACTTGTTTGGACTTGCCCGATGGCTCAATCGCTTATTTGAATTCCGGAAGCACACTTTCTTATCCATTATCCAATGATGGAAAAGAAAGGCGGGTAATGTTATCTGGGGAAGCTTATTTTTCTATAAAACATGATGCGGAGCGTCCTTTTATCGTTAGTGTGTTCGAAGACAGGATGAAAGTGAAAGTCCTCGGGACAGAATTTAATGTTCAGGCTTATAAAAATGATAATATCATACAAACAACCTTAGTAACAGGATCGGTTAACATTGAAACGAAAGATATAAATGGGGAAACAATTGAAAGAAATTTGTCTCCGGCTGAAAAAGCTATTTATGATTTGTCGAATAACACTTTGGACGTTATAAAAGTGGATGTTGAAAGTGAGATTGCTTGGAAAGAGGGACGTTTGATTTTTAAAGAGACACCTCTACCTGATGTATTGAAAAGCTTGGCTAACTTTTATGACGTGGATTTTGAAATTCGGGACTCGGTACTTAATTCATACCGTTTTACAGGTACTTTTAACAATCGGCAGTTACCGCAAGTCCTGGATTATCTACGGATATCTTCTCGTATTAATTATTCGATAAAGCGAATGGAGGCGGATGACAGCTTGTCCGAACAACGAGAACTGGTGGTACTTCAAAAGATGAAATGATAATAAGTTTTCTGAATATAAATGTTGAACTTAAATTTAATGCTTATGAGATAAATTAGAGAAAAAGGATGTAAAAGTAGAGAGTCTGACGAAGAAATATTCGTGATTTCCTTCGCCAAAATAATTAAGAGTCTGTATTTCCAGACTAAATTTTAATCTTAAATCAATAATTACAAGTATGGCTAAAAATGATGATGGCTGGCTGGATAAGATATCTTATCCAATACCAGATTTAGGAAAATCTGGTATTTGTCGTGTATTCAATTTGATTTTTTTACTTCTGTTTATATCTGTTGAAGTGGCATTCTCTTCTAATACTTATGCCCAAAACACAGTGTTATCCATAAGTGCTGAGAAAAAGAGTATAGCAGAAGTGTTGGACGTTATAGAAAATAAATCGGATTTCCATTTTTTCTATAATAGTAAGTTAGTAAATGTAGATCGCAAAGTTACATTTGAAGTTAACAACAAAGATGTTTTTACGATTTTAGAAATCTTATTCAAAAATACCAATATCGCTTATAGAGTTGTTGATAAGGATATAATCTTAACGGCATCAGCAGCTTCGAAAGGTGAAAAACAGCAACAAGCGAGTATACGGATTACGGGAGTCGTTCTTGATAAAAACGGGGAACCTTTGCCTGGTGCGAACATTATGGAGATTGGAACGACTAATGGAACACTGACCGATGTCGACGGTAAATTTGTATTAGATGTAAAAGAAAAAGCTTCATTACGTATATCTTATATTGGATATGAAACAAAAGATGTGGTGTTAAAAGGAACCAAATCTTTAAAAATTATTCTTGAAGAAGATGCAATACAAATATCAGATGTTGTTGTTGTTGGATATGGTGTACAGAGAAAGGAAAGTGTTGTTGCTTCTATTTCTCAGGCAACAGAGGAGGATTTACGTCGAACGGGTAATTCAGGAAACCTGACAGAGGCGTTGACTGGACAACTTCCAGGTCTTGTGACAATGACTTCTTCCGGAGAACCTGGAGGAACTACAACAGGTGAGAGTGCTACCAATATGTTTATTCGTGGACAGAATACATGGAATGGCGGACAGCCACTTATTCTTGTTGATGGAGTAGAACGAAGCATGAATAATTTGGATATAAACGAAGTAGCTAGTGTGTCCATTTTGAAAGATGCTTCTGCTACAGCTGTATTTGGTGTGAAAGGTGCAAATGGTGTTGTGTTGATTACGACCAAAAGAGGGGAAGAGGGAAAAACACAACTTAATTTCAATTATACTGCTACAGGGACAATGCTGTCTAAGCAACCGGATAAGTTAGATTCCTATGATGCAATGATGGCTAAAAATGAGATGATTGAGCGTGAAGTCGTTTTAAACGAACCTTCCTGGGATGCATATGTACCTTATGAAATAGTCCAGCGTTATCGTAGACCTCAATCAAAAGAATATTCGATTATATATCCGAATGTGGATTGGGAAAAAGAAATGTATAAAACGATGGGACTTTCGCACCGGGCGACTTTGAGTGCGCGTGGTGGTAATAAAAATGTCAAGTATTATGGTCAAGTTTCTTATCTGCATGAAGGTGACATGTTCAAAAGGATAGATAACGGTAAAGGATATGATCCTAATTATAATTTTGACCGTTTTAATTTCCGGAGTAATATAGATTTTAACTTGACAAAAACAACAAAGTTGTCTGTTGACTTTTCTGGCTTCTACTCACAAAAAAACACTAATTTTAACAATGAAGGAAGTACATCGAGAGCTGATCAATGGATTTGGTCTGCCACTTATTTTCTTGCACCTAACCTTTTTATCCCTTATCATGAGGATGGATATTGGGGAGCTTATCAGGAAGGTGGCAATAATACGGTTAATCCAATGGCTGTGATTTATAATTTAGGTGTTCGCCAGACAAAAAGGACACAGTTAAATTCTAATTTTACAATTGAACAGAAGCTTGATTTTATAACTAAAGGATTGTCGTTTAAAGCGTCTCTTTTTTATGATAATGAAATAAGAAGTGAAGGTGGTATTTATGACATTAATAATCATGTAAGACCGGGCGAGGAAGCCTCGAATGTAAGATATAAACAGATTTATCCTTTATTGTATGAAGGTCCAGATCAAGATCCTTCTGAATATACGGTGTATCTTCCTGTCAGTACTAACGATTATGACTGGATTGTACGTCCTTGGACTATCCGCAATGAAGAAGTTAAAGCGGCTAACTGGGATTCCAATATTCCGGTGAAAAGGCGTTCTATGTACCAGTTCCAATTAAATTATGCCCGTAGGTTTGATGCTCACAACGTAAGTGCTATGGCTATCATGAAACGTGAAGAATATGCATATGGCAATATGTTTAAAAATTATCGTGAAGATTGGGTAGGACGTATCACTTATGATTATGATTCTCGTTATTTACTTGAATTGAATGGGGCATACAATGGTTCGGAGAAATTTGGACCTGGTTATCGTTTTGATTTTTTCCCTTCGTTTGCGGTAGGATGGTATGTGACAAATGAAAAATTTTGGAAAATAAAATGGATTGACCGGCTTAAACTCCGATATAGTAAAGGATGGGTTGGTGACGACAATGGTGGAGGACGATGGATGTATACGTCTCAGATGAGTTATGGTACATCTGCGCGCTTAAATAATGCATCTAACGGGTCAAGCCCATATACCATGTATCAAGAAACTTCTGTAGGAAATCCAGATGTACATTGGGAAAAAGCGGTAAAGGACAACTACGGGTTTGAAATTGGTTTTTTCAAGAGCCAATTAGGATTATCAGTTGACTATTTTACAGAAAAACGCACTGATATCCTTATTAATGGAAGTAGCCGATCTGTGCCTGTCTTTTTTGGAACTACGCCTCCAAGTGCAAATCTTGGAAGGGTAAACTCAAAAGGTGTAGAGGTAGAACTTAGTTTTAATAAGCAGATTAATAAAGATTGGGATATTTGGTCAAAATTAGCTATTGCCCACAATCAAAATGAAGTGATATTCAGGGATGACCCTCCTTTGCAATTCGATCATCTTAAATCCGCAGGTTTTCGGATAGGACAGGCTAGAAGCTTGATTTCAACAGGTTTTTATAATAATTGGGATGATGTATATGCCAGTGTTCCTACTGAGACAAACGATTTGTCTAAATTACCTGGTTACTATAATCTACTTGATTACACGGCTGATGGTATCATAAAAAGTTCAGAGGATAATGTACCAATAGGCTATTCTGAAGTACCACTAAATACGGCTACATTGACTCTTGGTATTAATTACAAAGGTTTTAGTATTATGTGTCAGTTCTATGGGGTCAATAACGCTACTCGTGTTATATCTTTTAATAATTTTAGGAATGACACAGATATTGTATTTGGTCATGTAAGGGATTATTGGTCGAAAGAAAATCCAAAAGCTACATCATTCTTGCCAAGGTGGAAGACATCTGGAGAGAACATTGGAGATTATTATGTATATGATGCTTCATTTTTACGTTTTAAAACACTCGAATTAGGATACTCGTTTAATAAGCATAAATGGGTTAAAAAGATGGGAGTTGAAAATATGCGAGTGTTCTTGAATGGTAATAATCTGTTTTTCTGGTCTGATTTACCTGATGACAGAGAAACTACTTACAGTGGTGGTTCTGCTACTGATGGAGCATATCCTACATTGAAGCGGTTTAATCTTGGAGTTGATATCACTTTTTAAATGAATTTAAGATGAAAAAAATAAATTATATAATGAGTGTCTGTTTGATATTGTTATCAGGTATCAGTATGATTTCTTGTGAAGATTACTTGGATAAATCACCGGATTCCGATATTTCAGAAAAGGACGCATTTGGAAGTTTCAATAGTTTTCAAGGATTTATCGAACAGATGTATAACTGTATTCAAGATCCTGATAAAGGTGGGGCATGGAATAGGTGTTTGTTTGCGGATGAGACGTTAGGTCCATCTCCATATCCATTTGACCAAGGGAACTACTGGAGCAATGAAACTTATTTTTTTGGACATGCGGCCTCGCCGACAAGTCTCAATAGTCGTGATAAGAGAATTTGGGAAAATGCATGGTATGCTATTCGTGTTGCAAATTTAGCTCTTGCAAAGTTAGAGGAAGACGGGCTTTTTTCGGGAACTGAAGAAGAAAAGAATCATCTGAAAGGGCAGGCTTTGTTTTTTAGGGGATGGTTTTACTTTGAAATTTGTCGTTTCTGGGGCGGTATGCCTTATATCCAAAAAGTAATAGACCCGGTGGAAGATATGTTTTCGGAGGAATACAGTAGGTTGAATTTTAAAGAAACTGCGCTCAAAATGGCAGAGGATTTTCGTGCAGCTGCTGATATTTTGCCTAATCACTGGGATTTTTCAGAGCCAGGACAGGCGACTAAAGGTCATAACAGAGATCGAATAAATAAATTCCATGCATTAGGTTATCTGGGTAAAGCTTATTTGTTTGCTGCAAGTCCGATGATAAATGAAGAAGCTACAGGAAATAGTTCTTTTGATCCAGAGCTATGTGCGAAGGCGGCACAAGCTTTTGGTGAATTGTTACAATTGGCTGATGAAACGGGCATTTATAAAATGCAAACTTGGGAAACATGGACAGATTGTTTTTGGCGTTGGAATTATGAACGTCCGGGGGGAACAGAATGTATCATGATGCCTACGATTTATGATCGTGGCCGTGTCCGTTGGTCTACAACGGGAGGTATGGTTCCTTCTTCCATCGGAATGAATAGCGGTTCGTCAGCAGATGTGCCAACCCATAATTATATAAAAAATTATGCAATGGCTAACGGCCTTCCGATAGATGATCCAGCATCCGGATATGATCCGAATGATCCTTGGACGAATAGGGAACCACGATTCTATAAAGATATACTTTATGATGGATGTCAGATTTGGGCCACTGAAGGTGCTGATAAATATGCTCAGTTATATAATGGCGGTCGTCATCGTAATGGAATTAATCCGGCGAGTGCTACCGGATATTATTACTTAAGATATGCTCCTCTTGGAAAGGATTTTACAGTGTCTAAGGCTGAGCAGCTACAAGCTTATAAGCCCTATTTAAGGCTTGCCGATATTTATTTGATGTATGCTGAGGCTTTGAATTTTAGCTCAGGTGGCGGGCCAAATGCAAACGCATCTAACTATTCGTTGACAGCAGTTGGAGCATTGAATATTGTACGGAATCGGGCCCAATTACCGAATCTTGCCGAGAAGTATTGTGCAAATAAGGATGTCTTTTTTGAAGAAATAATTCGTGAGCGTGCTGTGGAGCTGGCATTTGAAGGACAACGTTTTGATGATTTACGTCGCTGGAATCGTAATTACGATTCTCGTTATCTTGAAAAGACTGCTGTTGATTTTGATCGAGGTAGTGATGGTAAACCTATTAATATAAGAGAACGTTTGGTTATCAAGCGGGCTGTTGAGCAAAAACATAATTGGTTGCCTATCCAAACTAAATATACGACGCAATATTCAGGATTTCCACAAAATCCGGGATGGTAAAATTTTTATAACTCTAAAAATTTGTCACGTATGAATAAAAATATAATATATTTCATTATAGCTTTGTTTGTTTGGAATTTGTATTCAAACAAATTGATGGCTCAAAATAAAAGCCAGATAACGGTTCAATCCAGAATTGTAGATGAATCCGGCAAGGCTATTGTAGATGCAAATATCTACAGTGGAAATAGCCATACTCAAACAAATGAAGATGGTAACTTTACATTAAGAATAGGTGAAGATTCAAAAATAACAGTTGAAGCGGAAGGATATCAGAACGTAGAACTTTTCGGCAGCGAAATAAAGGAGGAAATTAAAATGGTTCAATCTCCTCTTTATTATGACAATAATGATATGGTAAATTTACCATTTCGGAGTGTGAAAAAAGGGGATGTTGTCGGAGCTGCAAATAGTTACAATGTGAGTGACATTCATTCATATGATAATTCTATTTGGTTGAATGGTATTATGAGTGGAAGAGCTATTGGTATGTTGGGGTCTAATAATATTCGTGGTCTTGGAGTTAGCTTAGACGTTGGAGCTATTATTGGAACAAGTACAGGAACTGCAATGGTTGTTGTAGATGGAATGCCTCGTGATATAAACGGAGTTCGCCTTTCAGATATAGAGAGTATAACTGTTTTACGTGATATAAATTCCGCTATCTTATATGGCTCAGAGGCGATGAATGGTGTTGTTCTTATTACAACAAAGCGAGGAAAAGCATATAAAAAAAGTGCTGAATTTTCAGTCGATTATGGAGTTTCTTTCCCTCGTCCTTCATCTATGCCGGAATATCTTGGTTCTGCTGAATATATGGAATATTATAATCAAGCCAGAATAAATGATGGCTTTTCTCCTACCTACTCTGATGAAACAATTAATAATTATCGAAATGGAAACAAATACCGTTATCCGGATGTGGATTATTATTCAAGCGAGTATTTGAAGTCATCAAAGAATTCTATTGACTTGAATGCTCAGTTTTCGGGAGGAGATGAAAAGGTAAGATATTTGGCTGATTTGGCATGGAATTCCCAAGGTAGTATTTTGAATTTTGGCGAAGGAAAGAATGCAAGATCAAATAACTTTAACGTGAGGGCGAATATTGATCTCAAAATTAACAATTGGATGAATACGGCAGTCGATGTTACGGGGCTGTTTTACAATGCAAAAGGAGCAAGAGGTAATTTTTGGGGAAATTCATCTACCGTGCGACCATTCGAATTTTCACCTCTTTTGCCAATCAGCATGATTGATCCTGAAAATGCATTATTACAAGGTCGAAAAAGAGATATTGATGGGAAATATCTTATCGGTGGTAACAGTAATTATGTTACGAGTGGAATCGCTGACGGTTATGCTGCCGGAGAAAGTAATTTAATATGGCGTACATTCAGTTTTAATAATCGTTTTAATATGAATCTGGATATGATTACGAAAGGGCTTTCATTTCATACGAATGTTAGTTTTGATTATTTTTTGCAATATAATCAAGATACGCCAAAAGGTTATTCTGTTTATGAGCCAATATGGGATGATGATGATCGAATAATCAACCTTAAACAGCATGGAAAAGATTCTAATCCGGGAACTCAAAATGTAGAGGGACGCTATTTTAGAAGACGAATGGCTTTTTATGGATTATTCAGCTATGATCGGACTTTTGAAAATCTTCACCATGTAACAGGATCGTTAATGGGGTATGGAACGACATTTAAGGATAATGATGGTTCTTATAATGATTTCCAAGGTGTAAAATCCTCTCATTTAGGTCTTCAATTAGGTTATGTATATGATCGTAAATACATGATTGATTTTAGTAGTGCATTAGTTAATTCAGTTAAGTTACCCCAAAAAACGAAAGTTGGTTTTTCACCTTCTCTCGCTTTGGCCTGGGTACTTAGCAAAGAAGATTTTTTCAACAAACCCGATTTTTTGGATTATTTGAAATTGAAAGTTTCAACGGGCATTTTAAAATCTGATATTCCAATAGGTGACTTCTTTTATTATGATAATCGGTATACAACTTCTGGCAGTTATAACTGGTATGAGGGAGGTAAGAGCCGTCCAGGGGTTATTTCAAGTTGGCCCTCAAGTACAAACTTGAATTTTGCTACACGTAAGGAAGTCAGCGCTGGTTTCCAAACGTTGTTATTTAACACGTTCGGTTTTGAAGCTAATTACTTTTATGATGTTTATGATGGTTTGGTTGTTCGTCCAACATCTACATATCCGAGTTTTTATGCAGATTTTGTTCCATACGAAAACTTTGAAAAGGATTCATACCAAGGAGTCGAAATTGGGATTAATCTAAATAAAAAAGTAGGAGACTGGAGATTTTATGCAGGCTTGAATGTTTTATATTCTGTATCAAAGCGTTTGAAAGTGAATGAAATATATGCCAATGATTACCAGTATCGTAAGGGATATGGTAAAGATGCGACCTTTGGTTTAGAAGCCCTTGGGTTCTTTCAGTCACAAGAAGAAATAGATAAAAGCCCTTTCCAAACATTTGGAACTGTAAAACCAGGGGACCTGAAATATAAAGATCAGAATGGTGATAATATTATTGACTCGAGAGATGAGGTTTTTTTACGTAATTGGCAAGCTCCTTGGTCACAAGGATTGGAATTGAGAGTAAGTTATAAAAAATTTACATTATTCCTAATTGGTGAAGGGCAACAGGGGGCGAAAAACTTTAGAGAAAGTTCCTATTATTGGATGGATGGCAACGATAAATATTCTATAATAGCAAGAGACTGCTGGACTCCTGAAACACAAAATTCAGCTAAATACCCACGTCTTAGTTCTGAATCAAACAACAATAATTTGCGGCGTTCATCATTCTGGTTGTATAGTAATAATTATTTTAATATGCGGCGTGTTCAGCTAAATTACAATATTCCGTCGAAAATCGCTTCTTATTTGTATATGAAAGATTTGGATATAGCATTAAATGCTACTGATTTATTCCAAATAGCTCCTAATTTGCAAGAGCGTGATTTACGTATAGGAGCTGAACCTTATTATCGAACATTTACAGTAACTTTAAAAGCTAAATTTTAATGCCATGAGAAAGACTAAGTTATATATGATTTCTTTTGTTTCCGTTTTAATTTTGGGCGGATGCGAATGGGGATTGAATCCGGAAAATGATAATCATAGTACGTTTGACCGAATATATGATGATCCTGCTTATGCAGAAGGTTTACTTATTACGGCTTACACACTTATACCAACAAACAGCTATCGTTTTGACGAGACTGCTACAGATGATGCGGTTACAAACGACTTGACAAATACATATCTGTATATGGCTAAGGGTATGTGGACGGCTGAGTATAACCCACAAGATCTTTGGAAAAATTGTAATCGAGGGATATTGTATATTAATGAGTTTTTAGATGTCATTGATGAGGTTGCTTGGAAACCAAATGATTCGGAACTCAATAGTTTATTTATCCGGAGGCTTAAGGGAGAATCGTATGCATTACGTGGGATTTTGAAATATTATTTACTTCGTAATCATGCTGGACCGGGAACTTCAGGAGAAATGTTGGGTATACCTATTTATGATTCATTTATTCAACCATCTGATTTTGCTATGCCTCGTGCTTCGTTTACAGAATCAGCACAAAGTGCGTATGATGATTTTGAAAAAGCGTTGTCTTTATTGCCTCTTGATTATGGAAATAAAGCAGATCTTCCTGATGGATTTAAAGAGTTAAATGGGGTAGACTCTTACAATTTTGTAATGGGAGATGCAGTTCAACAACGTATTAGTGGACGTGTTGTTAAGGCTTTTAAAGCAAAGTTGGCTATTTTAGAGGCAAGTCCTATCTTTAATGTGGATAATGATTTGACATTATGGACAAAAGCTGCAAATTTGAATGCAGAGTTGCTTGATATGGGTAAGTTTGATCCAAAGGGAAACTTGTTTTATCTGAAAGCGCAGATTGATGCTGGTAACATTACAGCTAATGATCAATTGGATAATAACGAAATTGTATGGAGGCGCCCGATTTCCTCTTCACGAACGATGGAGGTGGATAATTTCCCTCCTTCATTGTATGGTAATGGACGAATTAATCCTACGCAAAATTTAGTAGATGCCTTTCCTATGAAAAACGGATATCCGATAACGGATTCGAGATCTAATTTTGATCCTTCTAATCCTTATGATAACCGTGATCCCAGATTAGAACTTTACATTATTTATGATGGTAGTACTTATAAGAATAAAAAAATTAATACAGGAGTTAATGCTGGAGATAATGGTTTGAATGCAAGGGTGAATTCTACAAGGACAGGCTATTATATGAAAAAACTGTTACGAGAAGATGCGAATCCAAATCCAGCTTCAACGTCAGACCAGCAACATATAATAGTACATATCCGTCAAACAGAATTGTTTTTGAATTACGCAGAAGCAGCAAACGAAGCTTGGGGACCTTCTGCTAATGCTGGTAATCATTTTTCCGCGAAGGATGTGATAGCGGCAATTCGTAAACGTGCGGGAATTACACAGCCAGATACTTATCTCGAATCTATTACGACAAAGGATGATATGAGAGAGCTTATAAGGAACGAACGGAGACTGGAGCTTTGTTTTGAAGGTTTTAGATTTTGGGACATACGCCGTTGGAATTTGGATTTAACTGAAGTTGCAAAGGGTGTACGTATTGAGAACGGGCAATATAACTATTTTATGGTTGAAGATCGTGTGTATGACAATAGCTATATGCATTATGGTCCGATCCCTTATACAGAAGTGCTTAAGTATAATCTTGAGCAAAATGCAGGATGGTAACAAGTTGATTATTGATTTAAAATTATAATACACAATGAAACTAATATATAAACTATTATTTGCAGTGGGCATTGCCGTTTTGCTATCGGCATGTAAAAATTTTGATGAAAAATTTGCTGATTATAAATATACAGCAGGTTATTTTCCTTATCAATATCCCGTAAGAACACTTGTTTTGGGAGATTATATTTATGATAACTCCAATGATAATGCACACAAATTTATTATTTCTGTGGCAATGGGTGGTGTATATGAAAATAAAATGGATAGAGAGTTTAAGGTTGCAGTGGATGAAAGTCTGTGCCGGAACTTACTGTTTTCATCTGGAGGTGATGAGGTGAAACCTCTTCCTTCAAAATATTATTCGCTTAGTTCACAGGATAATATTGTTATACCTAAAGGAAAATTTAATGGGGGCATAGAAGTTCAGCTGACTGATGAATTTTTTGAAGATCCGTTAGCTATAAAAAATACTTATGTTGTTCCAATTAAGATCATATCCTCAATAGATGTGGATTCTATTATTCCGGAGAAAAATTTCACTCTATTTTGTGTGAAGTTTATTAACGAGTTTCATGGTACTTATTTTCATTATGGAAAAAGCTCTGTGAAAGATTTGTCTGGAAAAACAGTTGAAGAAACTGCCTATGATACTTATAAATTTGTAGAAGATTGTCCTCTATTGAATTTAATAACGACAGGGCAGCATCAAGCTTTACTATCATTGGGTTTCAAGTCAAAAATATTCACGGGTGATTTGTCTTTGTTATTGAATTTTAATGGGAATAATTGTACGATATCCTCTTCTTCTGATTCAAAATATATAGTAACAGGGACTGGAGAATATAAATCGAAAGCCTATTCATGGGGTAATAAAGAACGTGACGGGCTCATTCTTAATTATACAGTTAAGGATGAAAACGGCTCTTTATATACAGCAAGCGATGTCCTTGTTATCCGTGACAGAGATGTTGTTATGGAATTATTCTCACCTGTTGAGAAAAATTAATTTAGTGAATGTTTCTTATTATATATGATAATAATGAAAAGTATATACATAATCATTTTTCTTTTTGTGATATCTATTGGTGATTTGTTAGCGCAGCAAAAAGAAAATATTCCGAGATTGGAAAATCCGATGTCGGTTCAATACCTGGGAGCAAAATTGGAAAAGGCACATCCTCGATTAGTTCTTAATCCAACAATTGAGAAATATGTTAAGAAAAAGATAGAGTCAGATCCTCTTGTGAAGAATTATTATGCAGCAATTAAATTGAATGCGGAAAAAATAAAAGGGCAACCGCTTCTTGAACGTATTGTAACAGGGCGCAGACTACTCTCTGTTTCGCGTGAGATGTTATACCGCGTTAATATGTTGGGCATAGTTTACCGTATGGAAAAAGATTCGGAAATATTACATCGCCTAAATGAAGAAGTGATTGCCGTATGTAATTTTTCAGATTGGAACCCGTCGCATTATCTTGATGTAGCAGAAATGTCACTTGCTGTTGCTTTAGCTATTGATTGGGGATGGGATGGTTTACCGGATGAAACTATTAAGATGGCAATAGATGCTTTAATAGAAAAAGGCATAAAACCGAGTTGGCCTGAGGATGGAAAAAATCCAGGTTGGGCATTTGGTACAAATAATTGGAATCAGGTATGTAACGGAGGAATGATTGCTGCATCTATTGCAATTGCGGAAAAAAATCCTGAACTTGCGGCAAAAACGATTAAAAGGTCTTTGGATGGAATACCAATGGCATTGTCTTCTTACTTGCCTGATGGTGTTTATCCTGAAGGTTCTACGTATTGGGGATATGGTACCGGTTTCTCAACCATAACATGTGCGATGTTGGAAAGTGCATTTGGAACAGATTTTGGACATACTAAACATTCTGCATATATGGCAAGTGCAATGTTCAGGGTCATGTGTAATGCTCCTTCCGGTATGTATTTTAATTATGCTGATTGTGGAGATCGGAGGGGACAAAGTGCTGATGTCGTTCTTGCTTGGTTCGCTTCTAAAACCGGGAATAAGGCGTTCTTTGAAGCAGATCGTTTACTCATAGAACCAGGGAAAATGGGTAAATTGTCTAGATTGGGAGGCGCTGCCTTAGTTTGGATTTCCCAATTCAAAGAGAACAGTGACACTGATATGCCAGCTGTTTGGTATGGTCGGGGGCATAATCCGATAGCGATATTTACGGGAGATAATGGCTATTATTTCGGAGGGAAAGGTGGTCATGCTACAACAAGTCATGGTAATATGGATGCCGGTTCTTTTATTTTTGAACTTGATGGAATCCGTTGGGTTGTTGACCCAGGAAATCAAGACTATCATGAGTTGGAGAAAACAGGATTTAATTTATGGAGTAACTGCCAAGATTGTCAAAGATGGACACTTCTTACTAAAAGTAATTACGGGCATAGTACACTAACTGTTAATGGTCAATTGCAGAAGGTGAATGGACATGCAACATTGCTTGAGGTGAAAGAGGGTGTGCAACCGGAAGCTATATTTGATATGACTGCCCCTTATGAAGGTTTATTGAAAAATGCCCGGCGTTCATTTGTAAAAGAAAGCTCAACATCACTTGTTGTAACGGATGAGATAGAACTCCTTCCTGAAGCTAATTTGATAACATGGCAATTGATGACAACAGCTGATGTTGAAATAACAGAAAGAGGAGCTTTACTTAAACAAGATGGGAAAATTTTGAGAATAGAAAATTTATCACATTCGGATTTAAGATTTTCTGTTATTTCTCTTGATCCACCCCCGTTGGTTCTTGATAGAAAAATAAAAGGATTGAAACGTATAGAGTTACGTATTCCCTCGTGGACAGTTAAAGGAAGAAAAGATGTTATAAAAGTAAAATTGACTAAGTAAGAATTTCTTTCTTTAAAATCAGATAATGAGAATGCTAAAGTTTTTTCATCATTGTAAAGTCAGTGGTGAAAAACTTTAGCAAATCAGGATTTTTAGTAATCAATAATACTATCGAAATGAATACACACATATTAAAATGGTTGTTGTGCTTTATGCTTTTATTAAGTGGACAGTTGGTTATGGCGAATCATAGTATGCATCCACTGAAACAAATAGCCTTTGTAAAAAAGATGATAGAACGGCAACAGGAGCCGTATCGTACGGCTTATGTGCAATTGATTCATTATGCTGATTCGATTCAACTTGTTACTCACCATGCACGAAATGATTTTGCAGTTCCTGGCTACTATGTGAAACCCAAAGAGCATCGAGCCAATTCGTTGGCGTTGCAACAGGATGCTTTTGCCGCTTATTGTTCTGCATTAGCTTATCGGTTGTCTGGTAAGAAGCATTATGGAGAAAAAGCGTGTTATTTTATGAATGCATGGGCTACCATTAATAAGAAATACTCAGAGCCGGATGGACCATTGGTGATGAGTTATTCTGGAACGGCATTTTTAATGGCTGCAGAATTAATGGATGATACGTCATTATGGGATGACCGTGAGAAGCAACTCTTTAGGAATTGGGTAATGGCTGTTTATCAGAAAGCGACAAATGAAATTCGTGAGCGGAAAAATAATTGGGCTGATTGGGGGCGCTTGGGTTCTTTGTTAGCCGCTTCTTTTTTGAACGATAGAGAGGAGATAGAACATAATGTCAAACTTATTAAAGGTGATTTGAGTGATAAGATAGCAAGTGATGGTCACATGCCCGCAGAAGTGGTTCGCGAGAAAAATGGTATTTGGTATACCTATTTTTCGTTGGCTCCTATGACAGCTTCTTTTTGGGTTGTCTATAATTTGACTGGTGAGAATCTGTTTTTATGGGAACAGGAGGGGAAGTCAATTAAAAAGGCGTTGGATTATTTGCTTCGTTATCAAAAAGCCCCTTATGAATGGAAGTGGTATAAAGAACCTAATGTGGGGACTCATGTCACTTGGCCGGATAATTTATTGGAGGCTATGGCCTGTATATATGGAGAGGCTGCTTATGTGGAGTATGTCGCAAATAGTCGTCCTCATATTTATCCGGTACATCATTTTGCATGGGTTTTCCCAACATTGATGCCGCTTTCTTTAAATGGATATGATCTGGGTAGGCAATCGCTTGTGGCGAAAAAAGATGCTGATATAGAAAAACTAAGAAAACGTTTTTCTGCTCAGTTATTAAGAGCATCGGTTTCTAATGACCGGATCAAAGCATTGGTGGAAACTCTTCAACCAGACGGAACTTGGCCTGGTATTGATTATGTCGATACGACCCGTACAGCTTTTCAACATGAACGGCATCTTGGTAATATGTTGGCATTGAGCGTTGCTTATAAAAAAGACGGGTCTCTTTACAAAGGAAATAAGCAGGTGAGAAAGGCTATTCACCAATCATTGGCTTTTTGGTTGGCAAATGATTTCATTTGCGAGAATTGGTGGTGGAATCAAATAGGTACACCTAACACAATGGTGAGTATGTTATTGATACTTGATAAGGATTTGTCTTCAGACGAATCGGACCGGATGTTGAAAATCGCAGATCGTGGAAATATTAATGCTTCGGGGGCACGGCCCAGCGGGGATCGTATAAAAATTGCAGGGTTACAGGCAAAAGCAGCCCTGTTTAAAAGAGATGCGGAAGAGGTTGCCATGCTAATGAAAATCATAGAGGGAGAAATCAAGTTCTCAACCGAAAGAGGTATGCAACATGATTTTAGCTTCCATCACCGGACGGATTGGGTAAATAACACTCTTTCTTATGGTTCCGGTTATGCCAGTGCTTTTATAGAATGGGCATCGAATGTGGCAGATACGAAATTCCGCTTTTCGGACCAAGCAGTCAGATTGCTGATTGATTATTATATTGATGGTATTTGTAAACAGATGATTTATGGGAAGATTTCGGATCCAGGTATCTTGAATCGAGACATCACTCGACCGGGTGAAGAGAAGGTTTGGGGACCTTCTGATCCTGAAAAATTGAAAAACTTGACGAATTATAGGCAAGCTGAATTGGAAAATATTATTTGTTTGAGAAAAGGAGACCCTTCATGTCGACCAGCCTCTTTCGCTAAATTCTTTTGGCGTACGGATCATTTTGTTTTCCAACGTCCTGATTTTTACACCTCAGTCAGAATGTATTCAACTCGTAATGCGAATATGGAAGAACCTTACAACGGAGAGGGACTGATGAACCATTTTAGAGGAGATGGAACAAATTATCTTTCAGTCCGGGGAGATGAATATAAAAGATTGACGCCTGTTTGTGATTGGATGAAGATTCCGGGAGCAACGATTGTGCAATTGGATAAAATGCCTGGTGAGAATGAAGTGCAGAAATGGGGACTGACTGATTTTGTGGGTGCGGTTACAGATGGTTTGTATGGTGCTGTCGGTTTCAATTTCAAGAGCCCGCATACAGGTTTGGCTGCCAAGAAAGCATGGTTTTTCTTTGACAAGGAATATGTTTGTCTGGGCACGGATATCTCAAGCCAGATGAAGTATCCGGTCTCAACTACAGTCAATCAATGTATTTTGAATGGAGAGGTCACGGTGAGCGAAACAAAAGGCATCGATGTTCAAAAGCAAGGCGTTCGCAACATTGATGGTGCGCAATGGGTGATCCATGATAAAATGGGATATTATTTCCCTCAAAAGGAGAATATTACGTTGCTCAATCAGAAAGTTAGCGGGAGTTGGAGTATCGCAAACCGGCAAACCAGTACACCGAAGGAAACCGTAGAGCAGGAGGTTTTTACCCTTTCCATAGATCATGGCGCACATCCGGACAAGGGCGACTATGCATATATTGTGATCCCTTCCACGGACCGTTCTTCTATTGAAAGGCAGGTGAGAGAAGCAGGAATCGTGATTTTGGCAAACAATAAAGAGTTGCAGGCTGTCCGCCATGATGGACTGAACATGGCTTATGCCGTATTTTATAAAGGCGGGACCCTCCAAGTGAATGAAAAGATAGTTGTGACGATGGATTCTCCGGGAATGTTGATGTTGAAGTATAGTGAATCTGGTGAAATCCTTACATGGGGTGTTGCTGATCCGACTCATTTTTTGAAGAAGATTCATTGGTCTGTCAATCAGAAGTTAGGTGACTCCGGTCAGGAATGTATTCAGAGCGAGTGGGATGAAAGCACCGGCTCTTCTCGTATTGCGGTGGATTTACCACAGGGAGAATATGCCGGAAAGAGTATTGTGTACCACAAATAATTTAAATTTAATAAGTATGAAAACACGAATTATTGTTTTTTTGATGGCATTGTTGTGTTGCCATTGTTTCTCTTTTGCACAAAAAGAGTTTGTGTCCCAATCTACCCGCCTTGGCGGGCATCCTCGGATTCTATTGCAGAAAGGCGAAGAGAAAGCTTTGAAAAAGGTGATAATGAAAGATGCGATATGGAAAGATATTCATCAGTCACTATTGGATGAGGCTGAAGATATTGTAAAATTACCATTGAATGAACGGATAAAGACGGGCAAACGTTTGTTAAGTGTATCAAGAGAAAATTTGCGCCGTGTTTTTATTCTGAGTTATGCGTATCGGATGAGTGGGAAGAGTGAGTTCCTAAAACGGGCAGAAAATGAAATGTTGAAAGCTGCTTCTTTCTCTGATTGGAATCCGTCTCATTTTCTGGATGTGGGAGAGATGACGATGGCATTAGCTATCGGCTACGATTGGCTCTATCCCCAATTATCGGCGCAGACAAAAACTGTAATAGAGAAAGCTATTGTTGAAAAGGGTTTGAAACCTTCTTTTGATGAACGATATAACTGGTTTGTTGATGCTGTTCATAATTGGAATCAAGTCTGCCATGCTGGTGTTACTTATGGAGCTCTGGCGATATGGGAGAAAGAACCGGAACTGTCCCGGACAATAATAAACCGGGCTATAGATAAAATATCCATTCCAATGGGGCATTATGCTCCTGATGGTGCTTATCCCGAGGGTGTCGGTTATTGGGATTACGGAACGTCTTTTAATGCAATGTTTCTTAGCGCTATTGAAAAGATTTTCGGAACGGACTATGGCTTGAGCCAGTTGCCCGGTTTCTTGAAGACAGGTGAATATATATTACATGCGGTAACGCCGGGCCTGAAAAATTTTGCATATTCGGATAATGGCGCAAACGCATTCTTGGCACCGACTATGTTTTGGTTTTATGATAAAACAAAAGACGCTTCCATCTTATATAATCAGGCACAACTGTATAAGAAAGATGGGCAAAAACGTATCAAAAGAGATCGTTTGGCTCCGGCAATGCTAATTTGGGGTGCCTCTGCTTCATTAGCTAATCCTCAGAAACCTGTACAATTATCATGGAAGGCTCAAGGTGACAACCCTGTTTGTTTTATGCGTTCTTCCTGGAATGATCCTTTGGCTGTTTATGTAGGAGTGAAAATGGGATCTCCATCTGTTAATCACGGACATATGGATGTCGGTAGTTTTTTGTTTGAAGCAGACGGTGTCCTTTGGGGCATGGATTTGGGCGGAGAAAATTATAATAGATTGGAGACGAGAGGCGTTGATTTGTGGAATACGAAGCAAAATTCCCAGCGTTGGGATGTTTACCGCTATAATAATTTAGCACATAATACATTATCATTTAATCATAAATACCAGAATGTAAAAGGGAAAGCTCAAATTGATGGATATTCGGACCAGGAAAATAATATGTATGTTATTTCTGATTTGACTGCTGTCTATAAAGATCAAGTGAAAAGTGCAAAACGGGCTGTTTCTTTGGTTAATAAAGAATATGTAGTGGTGGAAGACATGGTTGAAGCAACCCAACATTTTACAATGATGACATGGACTATGGTTACCCCTGCTTCGGCTAAAATCTTATCAGATAATGTGATGCTATTGGAAAAAGATGGAAAGAAACTATATATAAAGGTTGAAGGCCCGAAGAAAGTCCGTTGGCATATTTCACCTGCTCAATCTGATTTTAGTTGTGATTCTCCTAATCCGGGTATTTCAGTTATTGGATTTGATACGGACTTGGAATTATCCGCTAAGCAAAAAATTAAAGTATTCCTTTTGCCGGGAGAAAATAAAAATGTTACATATCAATCAGTATTATAAAAATGAAAAAAGTATCCTCCTTTATCTGCATGGGGTTAATAGCTCTTTCCTGTTCGGGAGAAAGAGCGAGTGATTTGGTAAGTCAGGATTTTTCTTTTGCAGACAAACAGTTACGTTATGCTTTGACTGAGGTCGAGAATGTTCGGAATTCTTTGGGAAAGACGCCGGAAGAATTACCTTCCCCTCGTAATATTCAGGCTGACGGCTCTTTGCGTTTAGTTCGTGCCCGAGATTGGTGTAGTGGTTTTTTCCCCGGTGAACTTTGGTATATGTATGAATATACAAAGGATAACTTCTGGAAAGAGAAGGCCGAGTTTCAAACTGAATTATTGGAGTCTTTAAAATCATATAAGGGAACTCATGATCTGGGCTTTATGCTATATTGCAGTTATGGAAACGGATATCGTTTGGAGCAATCTGAAAAATATAAACAGGTTTTACTGGAGGGGGCAAACTCTTTAGCTTCTCGTTTTAATCCGGTAGTCGGCTGTATTCGTTCCTGGGACCATAATGGTGACAAATGGGAGTATCCGGTTATTATAGATAATATGATGAATCTTGAATATCTGTTTTGGGCGACTAAAGCTTCCGGCGATTCTACATTTTATAAAATAGCAGTAACACATGCTGATAATACAATGAAGAATCATTTTAGAAAGGATTATAGCTCTTATCATGTGATTGATTACGATACTATAACCGGCAACGTTCGAAATAAACATACACATCAAGGTTATGCGCATGAGTCTGCTTGGGCACGCGGGCAAGCATGGGGATTATATGGCTATACGATGTGTTACAGGGAAACGAATGACAGGAGATATTTAAAACAGGCCGAGCAGATTGCTTCTTTTATCTTTAATCATCCTAATATCCCGTCGGACTTAATCCCTTACTGGGACTATAATGATCCGGAAATTCCGGCCTCACCCCGGGATGTATCGGCTGCCACTATAACAGCATCTGCTTTATATGAGCTTTCTACTTTTTCAGATAAGGGTAAGCAATATAAAGAATGGGCTGATACAATTTTGAAGAATTTGACAGAATCGTATATGGTTTCATTATATCAGGGATATGGTTTCTTATTGCGTTCAAGTACCGGCCATAAACCTGCAGGAACAGAAATTGATGTGCCAATCGTTTATGCTGATTATTATTTCTTAGAAGCGTTGACTCGGAAAAAGAATCTGGAAAAATAAAATACAACTGGGGTTTGCCTTTGTAAAGAACATAGGATGAACAAAAAGAGCTTCCGTCTCTCGTTATGAGGCGGAAGTTTTTTTGTTTGCCCGGCGTGGGTATGTTATTCTGTATAAAACAAAAAAGTCGACAATTTTTGTGAATCCTTTTAGGGAAATGTAGCCTTATATTACTCTTTATATAAAGGGGGATAACTAAAATGGATATAACTACTTAAATTTATATATTATGAGATGTAACCGACGAAAATTCATAAAGCAGTGCATTGCTTTATATGGAAGTTTACTTCTACTGCCTGCCTGTGATCTGAAAAAGGGAAGGCAGTCCTTCGTTTCCTTCACCGAAGAACAGGCCGATTGTATCGGGGCGATTTGTGAACAGATTATTCCTACGGATGAATATCCCGGAGCGTTGGATGCCGGAGTGTTGAACTATATTGATAAACAGCTGTATCAACGTTTCCCGGAACAAAAGGCGCGTTATGAGGCCGGTGTAAAGGCAGTGAATGCCTATTGTAAAGAAATTCTGGGGAAAAACTTTGTAGCCTTGGAATGGGATGTGCAGACAAAAGTCTTGCAGGATATGGAATCGAATAAGCTGCCGGAGAAGTATTGGCAGGATATCTCTCAATCCAGTTTCTTCTGGATGGTGCGCCAGCACACTATGCAGGGCTTCTACGGCCCGCCACATCACGGGGGGAATAAAGACTACGTCAGCTATCGCATGATGAAATTAGATTATCCATTTTTAGTAGGACAAAACAGGTATGGCAAATAAACAATATACAGCAATCGTCGTAGGCGCCGGCGCCGGAGGTGGAATCGTGGCAAAAGAACTGGCATCTAATCATATTAAAGTTACCCTTTTTGAACGTGGAGACTGGCCCTCTTACGATAAGCATTTCAATGACGAGCTGATTTCCCAGCGTGTACAGGATTTGGGGGCGTCTTTTGGACCCGATGGTAAAAAGAATCCGAGAGTCATCAATTCGTTGGATGGAAAACGGTGGGTGGCCGATTATGCCGTCAATCATGTGGCGGCTTGCGTTGGTTCCGGTACTGTATCCTATGGTGCGATGGCGTGGCGCTTCATGCCGGAAGATTTTAAGATGAAATCGACCTATGGAGCGGTGGAAGGCTCGACCCTGGAAGACTGGCCGATTTCTTACGACGACTTGGCTCCCTATTATGACAAGGCGGAGCGCGAGATCGGTGTTGCAGGAGATATGTCCGACAACCCGTTCGCACCGAATCGGCACGTTCCCTATCCAATGCCCCCGTTTGAATATAGCAAGGAAGGCGGCTATCTGGCGGAGACGTGTAAAAAGATCGGGCTTCATCCTTTTTATGTCCCGATGCTTCGTAACTCGGTTCCCTATAATGGGCGGGGCGCTTGTATCAGAAACCGCTACTGTGTCGGCTTTGCCTGCCCGGTGAATGCCAAAAACGGCACGCATAATACCGTAATCCCCGTTGCCATGCAAACCGGGAATTGCACGGTGAGGACCAATTGCAAGGTCTATAAAGTACATACCGACGGAAAAGGGCGTGCGGTCGGCGTCTCTTATTTTGATGAAAACGACAAGTCCCAAACGATGGAAGCCGATATTGTCGTGATTGCTGCGTCGGCTGCTGAAACGGCCCGTTTGCTGCTGAACTCCAAATCTCCGGAGTTCCCCAACGGGATCGGTAATAATAATGACTGGGTCGGGCGCAATTTTCAGGGACACTCCTATACGGGTGCATCCGGATTGTTCGACTTCGATATCCTGGACGTGACGACCGGTCCCAATACGTCGATGGGTATTATGGATTACAACCATCATAATGAAGGAATTATCGGGGGCGGATTGCTCGCCAACGAGTTCTATATGGGGCCTTATTCTTTTTCCGGACATCGTCCGCCCGGTGCACCTCAATGGGGAAAAGAACACAAAAAGTTCCAACGGGAGAACTATAACCGTATCGGACGCCTGTTCGGCCCTATCCAGGAAATGCCTCTTTTTGAGGCGCGGGTGACTGTTGCGGAGGATGTGAAAGACTATTGGGGAGTTCCTGTTGCCGAATTTTCAGGAGGGCATCATCCGTTGGATGCAAAACACTGTGATTTCCTTGCGGCTAAAGCGGACGAGATATTGAAAGCGGCAGGAGCCGTGCAGACTTGGCGCTACGGCGGCGGAACGGGCGAGCAAAGCGGCGGACAGCATCAGGCCGGGACATGCCGCATGGGTAACGATCCGGCGACATCGGTCACCGACTCTTATGGCAGAATACATGATATGGAAAATCTGTATATAGCGGATGGTAGCATCCATGTGACGAATGGCGGCTTAAACCCGGTTCTGACAATTATGGCTCTGGCTTTCCGGATAGGCGAGCATATTGTGGAGAAATGGACGGGAGTAAAAACAAAGTAAAACAAAAAAGATACTTGAATGAAAAAGAAAATACTTTATTGGGGAATACTGTCTGCGGCTGTTCTTGTCGTGATAGCTGCCTCTTATGCCACATGGAACCGGTTGGACCCCAACTATACTTGTGCCCGATGCCATGAAATAAGCACGGCATGTGCAAAGTGGGAACAGTCGGCCCATGCAGATGTCACCTGTACCGACTGTCACGGTACGGCTCTCGAAAGCTTCAACAGCATGTCTGAAAAGCTGAATATGGTTTATAAACATTTCACCACGAAAAAGACTTTCGAAGATATCCATTTGGCGGAAAAGCAATCTTTGGCCCTTGCCAACCGGTGTGCGGAATGCCATCAGGCTGAACAGGCATCGTGGATGTCGGGTGCTCACTCCACTACTTACAAGGATATTTTTATGGATGTCGAACATAATAAGATGGAAAGGCCATACTGGGATTGTTTCCGTTGCCATGGTATGTTTTATGACGGGGATATAGACGACTTGATGGCGTTGGAAGGCGGGCCGGAAGACTGGCATATCAAAGATGCCTCCCAGATGGATAAACCGGCCATCACGTGCCTTGCCTGCCACCAGGTTCACCACGAACAGCCCAGAGGTATGAATTATAAGGATATGGACGAAGCTTCCCGCGGCGCATTGGCCCAAAAAGCCAAATATCCTCCGACAGCTCTCTATATGCGTGCCGATAAACGGCATATGCCGGCGGATAAGTTGCTGAAAGAACAGATATTTGCAGGCGATTCCCTTGTTGCTGAAATAAAGGATGCCAATACTTTGCTGTGTATGCAATGTCACGCTCCGGGCACGAATCACCAGTTGGGTTCCGGAGATGACAAAACAACTATAGGAGATTTCAAGGATATGTCCTGTATCACCTGTCATGATCCGCATTCCAATCAGTTGAAGACATCACACCGGAATGTCCACAAAAAGCTTTTTAGCGCGCTGTCAAAATAAGGGCTTATTGTATAAAACGTATTTTTAAGGCTTGGAAGAGAGCCGAAAGCGAAGAAATGTTAATCCGCTTTTTGGACCTCAAAAAGGGACTTTTTCGCCTTTTTTGAGCGTTTTCCCCAATTACGACCGTCCTCTTTGCCATTACGACCGTGCTAATGTGTAGTGCACTCGGCACCTCGCGAAGATTAGGACGGTCGTAATGGCGATTTAGACGGTCGTAATTGGAAAGAGGACCGTCTTTAGGGCAAAAAAGCCCCTGAATTTCCTTGGGATATTTGGAACGCCGTCCGTTTTATTTTCAAATATTCGATTCTCCGGGAGTTAAGGTTTATCACATTGTCGGCGTTTTCGCTTTTTGGTAATCAAATTGTACGCTTTCCGGAATGGGCTGCGCACCTCATTTTTTCTATTGTCATTCGATCAGCTTAAAACCATGAAAAGAGTCAAACCAAAATCGATCAAGATTTCGGACGAAATAGAAAAATGCCTGAAAGAGGGGGTTATTGTAATATTCGGTTTGCGGGAGTCTCATGTGTCCTGGTTTCAGGTAAACCTATAAGTTGTTTTTCCATCTTTTACCCCCTTTTTCGCCCTATCCCTTCAAAAACAACAAATTTGCACTTCGAGCACTACTTGAATGAAAGGGGTGTAAGTGATTATAAATAAGAAATATATGAACGAAGACGGGAGAACGCGGAAAAGCCCGTTTTTTAGGGGTAAAAACGACCTGTTTTTGACTTGTAACTGATTGGTAATAAAAAAGATAGGATGCAAAATCAAAATGACGAAAAAAAACGTACGTTTAAATTCGTCACAAATTTACGCATACTTTTTAAACCTGCAATCCTTTTCTCAAAGTTTTTTCCTTTTTCTATG
>QWCH01001605.1_pt1 | contig 33123 bp, 26 predicted proteins | sample 1972671 | NCBI WGS metagenome assembly QWCH01 (sample SAMN09866713, study PRJNA288562) | Human gut metagenome isolate term3_stool, whole genome shotgun sequencing... | isolation source: gut | host: Homo sapiens | place: USA: California
TCTTTCAAATTCAAATAAGCGTCATTCTTTCTGCAAGCAGGCGGAAATCTTTCGTTACCCAATCATCTGATTACGGAACTCTCCGTATTTTGAGGCGTTTCCTGCATGGATGCCGATAGAGATGAACAATACATAGTATAGCAAGTTCTCCGCCATATTGCGAGAGATGACGATGATTATTCACAAAAGTTTCAAATATTAGCATTTGCGCGATGTGCAATTTGCACACAATTCCCGCTCAATGACTTTTGCGGCGGCAGTCCGTATACTTGAAAAAATCAAGCAAAAAAGAACCGCCATTCAGCAAAAAATGTGTCGAAAGCCCCTACACAAATCGTGCAAAGAGAGTTATACTACAGCTGGCAGACATCCTGAATCGCTGTTCGGAAAGGATGGAAAATGAAAGAGAAACAGCTACAGGATATTACCGCTTTATATGGCAGATTGAGCCGCGATGATGAAGTCGGCGGCGAAAGCATGAGCATCCAATCCCAGCGCGCCATTCTGGGGCAGTATGCCAAGGAACACGGTTTTACGAATTGCCAGTTCTTTATGGATGATGGCTACTCCGGCACAAACTTTGACCGCCCTGCATTTACTGAAATGATGGAACTGGTCGAGCAGCGGCGGGTGCGAACGATTATTGTAAAAGACCTGTCGCGCCTTGGCCGCAACTATCTGGAAGTCGGGCGCTACACGGAAGTAATCTTCCCGGAGAATAAGGTGCGGTTCATTGCCATCACGGATGGCGTGGATTCCGCTGCCGGAGATAACGAATTTGCACCGTTCAAAAATATCATCAATGAATGGTATGCCAAGGACATCAGCCGCAAGGTCAAGTCGGCGTTCAAGGCAAAGGCACTGCGTGGGGAATACACGGGCGCGTACCCGCCGTATGGTTATGACCGTGACCCCAATGACCGCCACAAGCTCGTTCCGAATCAGTACGCATGGGTCATCAAGGAAATTTTTCAAATGGCGCTTGCGGGTAAAAGTTGCAGCATCATTGCAAAGGAACTGGGCGAAAAGCAAGTTCTCCGCCCACAGGCGTACCTGCACGAAAAGTTTGGAACTTTTGCGTCAGATATTGTTCTGACCTATCCGTATGCGTGGGATCACAGCACGGTTCGTGCCATTCTGATGAATCAAGTCTACATCGGGAATATGGTGCATTTCCGCACCGGCACACAAAATTTTAAATCTAAAAAGATGATTTGGAAGCCCGAAACGGATTGGGTCGTTGTGGAGGGAACGCACGAAGCGCTGGTGGATGCCGAGACTTTCTGGACGGTGCAGGAACGCATCAAGGTCAAGCAGCCGGGCAAAAAGCGCAGCGAGAATAACATCTTTCGCGGCATCATGTTCTGCGGGGAGTGCGGCAAGCGCATGGCATTTTGTAGCCGCAAAAAAGATGAACGCCGTAAGTCGCTGGGTACATTCAGCTGCAACGCCAATCGGCGCTACGGCGGCAAGGTGTGTACCACGCATTATATCTCGCTGGAACAGGTCAAGGCTATCGTTCTGGCGGACATCCGCCGCCACGCTATGCTGGCTGCCGAGGATACTGATGCGTATGCGGACTATCTGATGGGGTTGTCACAGGCCGGGCAGCTGAACGAGCAGAAAGCCATGAAAAAAGAGTTGGACGCAGCCCAGCGCCGCCTGTCCGAACTGACCACGCTGGTGCAGCGCATCTACGAGGATAACGTGTTCGGACGGCTCTCGGATGACCTCTATCAGACCCTATCTGCCAAGTATGAAGCGGAAACAAAAGAATTGAAAACCCGCGCCGCAGAAATTCAAGCGTTGCTTACAGAAGCAACCACCAAAACGCAGGGCATACAGGATTTCGCCGATTTGGTCGCCCCGTATGCCGATATTACGGAGTTGGACGAGGAACTGGTTCACACGCTGATTGAGAAAATCATCGTCCACGAGAAAGAGATAATTGACGGTGAAACGGTTATGCGCATCGAAATCTACTACCGCTTCATCGGCAAAACCAGCGATTGTCTCAATCGCTCCGTAGCCCCCATAAAAACAAAAACAGAATCCGTCGTTGCAACGGATTCTATTGCTTGACGAATGTGGTGCGTAAAAAGTAAAGCGCCCGGGCACCTTCCCGCCGCCGCAAACGGCCACGGCGGCCAGAGGACTGGCCACCCTACAACCTCACTTGAAAATCCATGCGTAGGGCGGGGTGCCCTCACCCCGCCGAAAAAACTGCCGCTACAACCCCCTTGTCCATCTCCCACAAAACCAACCGCCCCCTCCGAATCCCACTTCGGAGGGGGCGGTTCACTAACCTTTATATATACGCTAAATGGTGATGCAAATTACTCCACGTCCTGCAGCGCGGCGTAATCCTGCTCGCCGGTGCGGACCTTGACGACCTTTGCCACGTTGTAGACAAAGATCTTGCCGTCGCCGATGTGGCCGGTGTACAGGGCCTTGGTGGCAGTGTCGATGATCTTCTCGACCGGGATCTTGCTGACCACGACCTCGACCTTGACCTTCGGCAGCAGGGTGGCGTCCACTTCGGCGCCGCGGTACTTTTCGCCGCTGCCCTTCTGCAGGCCGCAGCCCATGACCTGGGTCACGGTCATGCCGGTGACGCCGATGTCGTTCAGCGCCTTCTTCAGCGTCTCAAACTTGGCAAGCTGCACGATGATGGAAACCTTGTGCATACCGGAATCCAGCCCGGCGGGCAGCGGGGCTTCCTGCGTGACCTTGACGGCCGCCGCGATCTTCTCGGGGCTGGCCTTGGTGATGTCGTCCTCGCCCAGGTCGGTGTTCTCGTTCACGTCCAGCTCGGCGTAGGTCGGGTCGCTGATGGCAAAGCCTGCGTAGGCGCTGGTCAGGCCGTGCTCATGGATGTCGAGGCCGTCCAGCTCCTCCTTCTCAGAGACGCGCAGCCCGATCGTCTTTTTGATGATCGAGAAGATGATGAACATCGTGACCAGCACCCAGGCCGCCACGCTGACAACACCCAGCAGCTGGATGCCCAGCTTGGCAAAGCCGCCGCCGTAGAACAGGCCGCCCTCGGTGGCAAACAGGCCGACAGCCAGAGTGCCCCAGCAGCCGTTGACGCAGTGGACGGAGACCGCACCGACCGGGTCATCGATCTTGGCAATCTTGTCGAAGAACTCGACCGAGAAGATGCAGAGCACACCGGCCACAATGCCGATGACGGCCGCGCCGAAGGGATCGACCACATCGCACCCGGCGGTGATGGCGACCAGACCGGCCAGCGCACCGTTGAAGGTCAGGGATACATCGGGCTTGCCGTAGCGCACCCACGAGACGATCAGCGCCGCAACGGTAGCCAGCGCGGCGGCCAGGTTGGTGTTGAAGCAGATAAGACCGGCGGAAATCATCGTGTCATCGCCGGTCATGCTGACGGTGGAGCCGCCGTTGAAGCCGAACCAGCAGAACCACAGGATGAAAACGCCCAGCGCCATGGCGGTCAGGTTGTGGCCGGGGATGGCGCGCGGGGTGCCCGCCTTGTTGTACTTGCCAATGCGGGGGCCGAGCATCCAGGCACCCAGGCAGGCCGTGACGCCGCCGACAAAGTGGACCGCCGTGGAACCGGCGAAGTCATGGAAGCCGAGCTGCGCCAGCCAGCCGCCGCCCCAGATCCAATGGCCGGAGATGGGGTAGACGATCAGGCTGATGGCGGCGGAGTAGCAGCAGTAGGCGCTGAACTTCGTGCGCTCGGCCATCGAGCCGGAAACGATGGTGGCGGCGGTGGCGCAGAACACGGTCTGGAACACCGCGTAGACCCAGACCGGCAGCGTGCCGAAATCATAGCTGCCGCGGATGAACGGGTCAAACCCGCCGATGAGTGCGCCGGAACCGGCGAACATGATGCCGAAACCGACGATCCAGTAACAGGGTGTACCGATGCAAAAATCCATCATGTTTTTCATCAGGATATTACCGGTGTTTTTAGCGCGGGTCAGGCCTGCTTCGCATAGTGCAAAGCCCGCCTGCATAAAGAACACCAGGAACGCCGCAACAAGTGTCCAGGTAACGTCTGCTGAGTTGTACATAACTTTGGAACCCCTCTTTCTTACTTTCGCATAGAATCATTGCAAAAGAAACAGAAAAAGCGCCGGGCAGAAATACTCTGCCCGGCGCCTTTGCCGTTCTTTCGTTGCGCTTATGCTATCACAGAGTTGCACATTGGTCAAGAGGAAAAAGACATATTTTGTTCATATTTGTAAAAAGTGCTGTGCAATCAGCCCAAAATCCACTTGCAAAATTGTGCATCATGTGGGGGCCGGGCATACCCGGCCCTCTGCTGAAAGGTAAACGCCTGCTTGCGGGAAAGCTGAGGGTCGCATATGTGAGGTCCCTACAATGCGCCAGCCATACGATTCCCCAAAAATATTCATTTTTTTGTAAAAAAATCTACCAAAAAATTTCTCTTTGTGCTATAATATCATCAAATAGCCTTTTTCTAAGGCTTTACCATCTAAAGGAGGATCATCCATGCCCAACCTAGCTCTGCTTGCCCTGGAAGCCAGAGACGGCACCGTTGTTCTGACCAGTATCACTCTGGTTTTTGCGATGCTGGTAGCCCTGTGCCTTATCATCACGCTGGAAGGCAAGATCTTTGACGCCATCAACAATAAGAAAAACAGCAAGCCCGCCGCGCCCAAGGCACCCGCTGCCCCCGCTGCCAAGGCTGCCCCCGCCGCCAAGCCCGCTGCCCCTGCAGCCAAGGCTGACAACGGCTCCATCCCCGGCGAGATCATCGCCGCCATCTCCGCTGCCGTGGCTTCTGTCTGCGGCGGCAATGCCGTGATCCGCGGCATCAAGCGCGTTTCCAAGCCCGCCGCCGGCTCCCGCCGTGGTGCGTGGGGCGAGGCTGGTGTGCGTGAGCACACCACGCCCTTTATGTAAGGAGGTATGGAAATGGGTGCTATTTTTACCAACATTGCTGAAATTTTCGCCAAGTCCGGCTGGGCGCAGATCTTCTTCACCGAGGGCGGCTGGAAGTACGCCGTCATGCTGGCGGTGGCCTGCGTGCTGCTGTATCTGGCCATCGTCAAGCAGTTTGAGCCGTTGCTGCTGCTGCCTATCGGCTTCGGTATGCTGATGACCAACCTGCCCCTCGACGGCATCTTCCACATGGACATCTTCATCAACGAAACGAACCACATCGACTGGGCGCTGCTCGGCTCCTCCGGCGGTATGGTCGACTATATCTACTTAGGCGTCAAGCTCGGCATCTATCCGCCGCTGATCTTCCTCGGCATCGGTACGATGACCGACTTCGAGCCGCTGATTGCCCGCCCGTCCAGCCTGCTGCTGGGCGCTGCCGCACAGCTGGGTATCTTCTTCACCTTTGTCGGCGCTAAGATTCTGGGCTTCACCAACCAGGAGGCCGGCGCGATCGGCATCATCGGCGGTGCGGACGGCCCCACCGCCATCTATGTCACCACCAAGCTGGCCCCGCACCTGCTCGGCTCCATCGCGGTTGCCGCGTACTGCTACATGGCGCTGGTGCCGGTTATCCAGCCGCCCATCATGAAGGCACTGACCACTGAAAAAGAGCGTCAGATCGTCATGACGGCACCTCGCCGCGTCTCCAAGACCGAGAAGATCCTGTTCCCCATCATCGTCACCATCATCGTTGCCCTGACCCTGCCTGACGCCGCCATTCTGGTCGGCTGCCTGATGATGGGCAACCTGATGAAGGAGTCCGGCGTTGTCGAGCGTATCACCAAGACCGCCGGCAACGAGCTGATGAACATCATCACGATCTTCCTCGGCTTCTCGGTCGGCTGCACCACCAACGCCTCCACCTTCCTGAACATCCAGACCGTTGAGATCATCATTCTGGGCATCGTTGCCTTCGGTGTCGGCACCGCCGGCGGCGTTATCCTGGGCAAGGTCATGTGCGTTGTCACCCACGGCAAGATCAACCCGCTCATCGGCTCCGCCGGTGTTTCCGCCGTTCCCATGGCCGCCCGTGTTTCCCAGAAGGTCGGTCAGGAGTACAACCCTCGCAACTACCTGCTCATGCACGCTATGGGCCCCAACGTTGCCGGTGTTATCGGCTCCGCCGTTGCCGCTGGTATCCTGATCAATATGTTCGGCTGATACTGACATAAAAAGTAAGCACCCGCATGGTTCGCGCCAGGCGGGTGCTTTTTTTGGCTTCCCCCTCGGGGGGAAGGCTTACCGGTTCACATCAAACCGCTCTCCGTCGATCTCGACATACGCCACTGCTTCCGGGTCGATGATGTCGTAGCTGTCCACACGCAGGGTTATCTTCCCGGAATTTTTGGTGATGCGGCCATACTGCCCCGTATAAAACTCTCCGTCCCAGCCGTAGGTCAGTTCCGTGCCGTCAGCGCGGAACATCTTCACGCGGGACTGCACATCGTACCGCGAGGTCCCGCCCAGCGGCAGACTGCCGTGATTCATGCCGATGACGCTGACCGCCAGCGGTTCAATACGAACCTCTTGAATGTCAAACGTTGCGTCGGGATATTGCTCGGCTTCTTCCTCGGTCATATCATAATGGAACCAGTGCCCTCCCTTCAGCGCGATGGTTTTCTTTACGTTTAGCGTCACCGCTTCAGCCATGTCTGGCAGCATGACCTTAACATACGCAGAGGCCTTGTGATTTGTTAAATCGCAGATATACAGCGTTCGCGTGTCGGTGGCCGTCTGGGTCAACGGAATATCCACATAGCAGGAGAGAACGTCGCCTTCGCTGACCGCGTTGCGCGTTGCCCACGACCCAATAGCGTACCCATAACATGGCCCTACCTGTGCGTTGCTTGCAATATAGAGCCGCTTGTCGCCGCTGTTGTCCGCTGCACGCAGGTAAAACGCGCCGGTGTCCCACACCAAATCGTTTGGCTCCATCCCTTGGGCGCTGTCCACATCGTACAGCACTCGCAGCGTGTTTTCGCCGCGCAGCAGTGCCTTTACACTGACCGTGTGGCCGTTGATCTCGGCGGTCAGCGGTTCGTCCAGCACCTCGCCGTACTTCTGCACCAGCGCGTTCGTCTCGTTGGCGGCGCTCATGGGGTGGAAAAGCCCAAGCACCACCGCGCCCGCGGCCACTAAGCAGAGCGCTGCCGCCGCAGCGACCAGCCGCCAGCCGCGCAAAACCCGAGGCTTCGGGCGGCGGGCCAGTACTTTTTGGCGCAGTGCTGCGGTTTCCTCCGCCGTCAGGGCGTCTGCCAGCGGCGGGTGGTCGTTCATCCAGCGTTCCAGTTCGGTCATAGGTCAGCCCTCCTTCAATAGCTTTTGCAGTGCCAGCCGTGCGCGGTGCAGCCGGGTGCGCACCGTTGCGGCAGGCATATTGAAATGTACGCCCAGCTGGGCCGCGGTCTCGCCGTATAAGTACCGCCGCAGAAACAGCTCGCCGTCCGGCGGCGGCAGCGCTAGGATCTGCGCCATAAGCTCGCGGGTTTCCAGCTCGCTTTCCAGCGCAACGGCCAGCTCGGCGTCGTCGCGGTCATCCAGCGGCAGCGTCTCGCCCCGGCGCAGCAGCGCGCGGTAGCGGTCAATGGCGCATTGCCGCGCCGTCAAAACGACCAGCCGCCGCCGGTGCGCCTCGTCCGCAGGCAGCCGCGCGCCGCGCCACAGCTTGTAAAATGTGTCGGCCTCGGCCTCCTCGGCGTCCTGCGGGTGGCCAGGCAAAATGGCCCGGCAGACGGCCCGCACGGCACCGCCGTACTCCCGCAGGAGTATGTCCAACTCACGTTCCGTCATTCGCGTCGCCCCCTTTCATCAAGATTATACGACAAAATCGGGCGGGGTGTTTCAAAAATTTGCGAAACACTGAAATCTATGCTATAATACGTTTAATAATGGGATAATGTTGGAAAGAGGTGCATCTATGCTGAGAGTTACCCTGCTGGGCACCGGCGGCACGCAGCCATTGCCGGAACGGGCGCTGGCCGCGGCGGCAGTGTCGGTGGGCGGGCATAACATTTTGCTCGACTGCGGCGAGGGCACGCAGGTCGGCCTGCGGCGGTACGGCGTCAGTGCGTATCGGCTTTCGGCGGTGCTGCTCACCCACTACCACGGCGACCACATTCTGGGGCTGCCCGGGCTTTTGCAAACGCTGGGCAGTCTGAACCGCACCGAGCCGCTGACCATCTACGGCCCTCGGGGCATCGAGGCTGTGAGCCGAGCCATCATGGCGCTGGCTGGGCCGCAGGCCTACCCGGTGCGCTGGCAGCAGGCCGACGCGCCGTTCACCGTGAATGAGCTGCAAATCACGCCGTTCCCGCTGACCCACCGCGTGCCCTGCTGTGGTTACGCGCTGGCGCTGCCCCGCGCGGGCAAGTTTGACCCCGCCCGCGCCAGAGAAGCGGGCATCCCGATCGAATACTGGGGCACCCTGCAAAAGGGTGAGAACGTCGGCGGCTTCACGCCCGAACAGGTGTTGGGCGTGCCCCGGCGCGGGCTGAAAGTAGTCTACGCCACCGACAGCCGCCCCTGCCAGGCCATTGTGGATGCAGCCCGGGACGCCGACCTGCTCTGCATGGACGCGACCTACGCCGACGATGCCGACCTCGACAAGGCGAAGCTCTATGGTCACGCTACCTGCCGCGAGACCGGCGAGACCGCCGCTGCCGCCCAGGTGCGCAGGCTGTGGCTGACCCATTACAGCGCCGCTGTCAGCGACACCGGCCCCGGCCTGGCCGCCGCCCGGGCCGCCTGCCCCGCCGCCGTGGCCGGGTACGACGGCCTGACGGAAGAACTGGAATTTGACAAAACATGACAAAGTGGAAAAAGAATCTGATTTTCGCGGCGGTCGTTCTGGCCGCTGCGGCAGTGCTGTGGCTGGCCACCCGCCCGGGCGGCAGCGGCAAAACGGCCGTGCTGCGCTATGGCGACCCACAGGTCGAACAGCGCATAGATTTACGAAAGAACGCTGATTATGACATTGACACCGGCCTGTACACCATTCACCTGCACGTAGAAAACGGCGGCATCGCCTTTGTGAACAGCCCCTGCCCCGACCACACTTGCGAGGGCTTTGGCGTTTTGAAAAACCAGGGCGATTGGGCCGCGTGTATGCCGGCAAAGGCAAGTTTGACGATAGAATAAGATAAAAGTTTGACGATAGAATAAGATAAAAGGAGTTGCCATGAACCCAACATTCAAGCAAGTGACCAAGACCCGCTATGTGGAGCTGGTGGCCGAGCTGGCGCAGGAGATTTTCGTCCAGCACTATACCAAGCTGACGCCGAAGGTCGCCGCCGCACTGGCCGATAAATACCAGAGCGACATCCTGACCGATGACGAGATCCACAGCGGTGTCATCAACTATTTTCTGATCTACCTCGGCACCGAGCCGGTGGGCTATTTTGCGCTGGACCTGGGGCCTGCGGGCGCAATGTGTTTAAGCCGCCTGTTCTTGAAGGAAAAGGCGCGCGGCCAGGGCATTGGCCGCAGCATCGTGGCTTACGCCCAAAAGCTGGCCGAGGGCGACGGCCGCAGCCGCCTGTATATGAAAGTCTGGGCCCGCGACCTGAAGGCCGAGGGCTTTGTCAAAAAATGCCGTTTCCGCAAGGCCGAGACCGCCCCCATGGAGGTTTTGCCCGGCACCACGCTGGATATCACCACCTGGGAAAAGCTGTGGCGGTAAAGCGCCGGGGCGTCGGGGATGCCGCCCCCCTGCAAACGGCAGGTTGCCGGGTAGGGGCCGGGCACGCCCGGCCCCGAACATTCCGGCAAGCACCCAATATCCGCAAAGCCGCACGGTAAATGCAAAATTTGGAGATATATCATGAAATTCCTACACTTGGCTGACCTGCACCTTGGCAAGCGGGTCAACGGGTTTGATATGCTGGAGGATCAGCGGTTCATTTTGGACCAGATTCTGACCCTCTGCGATAAACACGGCGCCGAGGCTGTGGTCCTGGCGGGCGATATCTACGACACGCCGGTGCCGCCCGCCGCCGCCTGCACGCTGCTGGACTGGTTCTTGACCCAGCTCGCCACCCGCAAAATTCCGGTGCTGGCGGTCTCCGGCAACCACGACAGCGCCGAGCGTCTTGACTTCGCCAGCGGCCTGCTGGCCGAACAGGGCGTCTACATCGCCGGGCGTTTCACCGGTGCGCCGCGCCAGGTCGTGCTGCACGACCGCTACGGTGCCATTGAATTTACACTGCTGCCCTTTGTGCGGGCCGCCACGGTGCGCCACTACCTGCCCGATGCCGATATCACCGACTACGACTCTGCCGTCGGCGCAGCGCTGGCCGTCTGCGAGCCTGCTGCCCCGCGCCGGGTGCTGGTGGCACACCAGATGGTCGTCTCCGGCGTGTGCCCGCCGCAGCTCTCCGGCAGCGAGACCGCGCCCCTGACCGTCGGCACGGTGGATTCTATCGATGCAGCGCGGTTTGCGGGCTTCTGCTATGCGGCGCTCGGCCACATCCACCGCGCCCAGCGCGTCGGCATCGATGCCGTGCGGTACGCGGGCTCACCGCTGTGCTACCACCTGGACGAGTGCGGGGCCCAGAAATCCGTCACCCTCGTGCGCATCGGCAAGCGCGGCGTAGAAAAGATCGAGCCGCTGCCCTTGACGCCGCGCCGCGCCATGCGCCACCTGACCGGCCCGCTGGCAAAGCTCGTTGAGCACCCCACCGACACCGAGGATTACATCTGGGCGACCCTGACCGACCCGACGCCGCTGCCGGACGCTATGGCCCAGCTGCGTGCCGCCTACCCCAACGCAATGCGGCTGGACTACCAGCCCCAGGGCGCGGCCGCGCTGCCCGCCGATATGACCCAGGCCGTGCGCGGCAAGCCCTTTGCCGAGCTGTTCCAGGACTTTTTCACAAAGATGAACGGTCGCCCGCTGACGACCGAGGAAGTGCTGGCCGTGAAAAAACTGCGCGAGGAGGCGTCAAAAATCGAATGAAACCCCAGAAGTTGATCTTGACCGCCTTCGGCCCCTACGCGGGCCGCACCGAGCTGGATTTCTCGGTGTTCGGCGGCAACGGACTGTTTCTGATCGGCGGCGACACCGGCGCGGGCAAGACCGCTCTGTTCGACGCCATTACGTTTGCCCTGTACGGCGAAACATCGGGCGAGAACAGAAAAACAACGATGCTGCGCAGTGATTTCGCTGCGCCCGATGCAGAGACCTCTGTGGAGCTTACCTTCACCCACCGGGGCCGTACTTACACGGTGCGTCGCTGGCCCGACCAGCAGCGCGCGGCCAAGCGCGGCAGCGGCATGGTCAAGGTGCCCGCCAAGGCCGAGCTCATCCGTGAGCCGGACGAGCCGGTCAGCGGCGCATCCGCTGTGACCGACGCCGTCGTCAAGCTGCTGGGCATCGACGCCAAACAGTTTGCCCAGGTGTCGATGCTGGCGCAGAACGACTTTACCAAGCTGCTCAACGCGCCGTCCGCCGAGCGTGCGGCCATCCTGCGCCGCATTTTTGATACGGCGGATCATCAGCGTGTGGGCCAGGCCGCCGTGGACCATGCCCGCAAGGCGGACGAGGAATGCAAGCGGCTGGACGATGTACTTTTGATGCACATGGGCACACTGCTGGGCGATGGCGCCGACGAGGAGACCGCCGAGGATCTGCGGGAAATGCAGGCCGAGCGGGATCCCTTCACCGCCGGTGCCGCCGCTGAACTGGGAAAAATTTTGCTGGAAGCCGACGACGCCAACGAAAAACGCCAGACCAACGTCATGAAGGACCTGGACGAGAAGATCGCCCGAGGCGACGCCGGGCTGAAAATCGCCGAGGAACGCGCCGCCCGCCGCCGCCAGCTGGCGGGGCTGGTGGCCGAAGAACAACGCGCCGCCGATGTGGAGCATCAGACCGACCTGGTCATGACCGACTTGGAGAAGCGCACGGCAAGTTTGAAAGAGAACATCGCCAAAAACGAGGCCGACCGCGCGGCCTTGAGCCAGGCCGAGGCTGACCTGCTCAAGACCGACCACCGCATTGAGCTGGCGGAAGGACTTTCCGCCGACTGTAAGCGGCTGCTGCAAAACGAGGTCGACGCCGAGAAAGCCCAGCATGACGCCGCTGCCCGCCAGGCGGAGTACGTGGCCGCCCAGGCTGCGCTGGATGCCGCCGAAGAAGAATACAGCACGATGCAGCGCCAATTAAACGCCAACCGCGCAGGTCTGCTGGCCAAGGACTTGAAAAACGGCAAGCCCTGCCCGGTCTGCGGCTCGACCCGGCACCCGAAAATCGCGGCGCTGCCGAAGGATCATATCACCGAAAAACAGCTGGAGGAGCGCGAGAAAGAACTGACGGCCCAGCGCCGCAGCACTGCCGCCGCCAGCCGCACGGCCGGTGACGCCGCAGCCCACGCCAACGAACTGCAGACCGCTTTGCAGCGGGATGTAGATGGATTTTTCGCTCGCCGTGGAGACCGCTACACCGGCAAGCCCGCCGCCGAACTGACCGCCGACGAGCTGCGCGACGCCCTGACGGCCCAGCAAAAGAGCTTGGCCGATGGACTGCGCGGCCTGCAGGCCGACCACCTGAAGCTGAAGCAAAAGACCGACCGCGCCAAAAATCTGGCGAAGCAGGCGGAAATTTTGAACCGCCAGCTGGCCGATCTGGAAAAACAGAGCTTTGCGGCCAACCGCCGCGCCGCCAACGCCAAAGCGGGCCACGCCGCCGCCACCGCCCGGGTGCAGCAGATGCGCGAGACGATGCCCAAGCGGGACAACCCCGATGCGCTGACCCAGCTGCAGGACGCGCTGGCCCGGCTGCGCCGCGACCGCGCCGCCGCCATGGAGGCCCGGGATGCCGCCGTACACCGCCTGCACACGAACCGCGCTGCCATCGACGCGCTGCAAAAGGCGATGAGGGAGAGCGCCGCCGCCCGCGAAAAGCGTGCCATGTGGGATAATCTGTCCAAAACCATCAATGGAAACCTGGCCGGTAAAATCAAACTGCCCTTTGAACAGTACGTCCAGGCGTTCTATTTTGACGGCGTGGTCGAGGCCGCAAACCTGCGTTTTACCCGCATGACCGACGGTCAGTACCGTCTGCTGCGCCGCAAGAGCGAGGCCGTGGGCGGCAAGACCGCGCTGGATCTGGATGTGTTCGACGCCTACACCGGCAAGACCCGCCCGGTGGGGAGCCTGTCCGGCGGCGAGAGCTTTATGGCCGCGCTGAGCCTGGCATTGGGTATCAGCGACACGATCCAGCAGAACGCAGGCGGCGTCGTCATCGAGACGCTGTTCATCGACGAGGGCTTCGGCTCGCTGGACTCTGACAGCTTGGAAAAGGCCGTGGATACGTTGGCCGGTTTGGCCGGGGGCGATAAGCTCATCGGCGTCATCTCCCACGTCGAAGCCCTGCAAGACCGCCTGACCCGCCAGATCCATGTGACCAAGACCCGGGCGGGCAGCAAGGCGGAGATTGAGATTTCGTAACCCCAAAGGCTTCTCCCCTTGGGGGAGAAGCTGCCGCCCGCAGGCGGCTGATGAGGGGAGAGTCTGCCGCAGCCAGCCGTAAAAGAGCGGTCACGGCAGACCCGTCCCTCATCCGCCCTCGGGCGGGGCCTCGGGCACCTTCCCCCACCAGGGGGAAGGCTTTTCTGTTGGAAGGTAACCTATGACTGTAAAATCAACGCTTCAACAACAATTACAAGCTCTCTCCACTGCCCGCTATCCGCTGCATATGCCGGGGCATAAGCGGCGGGTGCGGCCTGCGCCAGGGTTGGACTGCTATGCCTGGGACCTGACCGAGATCGACGGCGCGGACGACCTGCACGACGCTGACGGCATTCTGGCTGACGCCATGGCCCGCACGGCGGCGCTGTACGGCGCGCGGCGGTGCTGGTATCTGGTGGGTGGTTCCACCGTCGGCCTGCTGGCGGGCATTCGCGCGCTGGCACCCTTTGGCAGCACGGTCATCGCGGCCCGCAACTGCCACAAGGCCGTCTACCACGCCATCGAGCTGGGCCATCTGACGGTCCATTACCTGACGCCGCCGGCAGACCCGCAGTTCGGCGTCTACGGCAGCGTGCGCCCCGCCGATGTGGCCGCCGCGCTGGACGCGGAGCCGGGCGCAAAATGTGTCATCCTGACCAGCCCGACCTACGAGGGCGTGCTCTCGGATGTGCGATCCATCGCGGAAATCTGCCATGCCCGCGGCGTAACGCTGCTGGTGGACGAGGCCCACGGTGCGCACTATCTGCCCCTTGCCGCGCAATACGGTTGGCAGGGCGGCGCGGTGGCGGCGGGGGCTGACCTGGTCGTGCAGAGCGCCCACAAGACGCTGCCCAGCCTGACCCAGACCGCGTTTTTGCAGCTGAACGGCGCTTTGGCCGACCCCGCCGAGGTGGAGCGCCAGCTGGACGTGTTCGAGACAAGCTCACCCAGCTACCCGCTGATGGCGAGTTTAGACGGCTGCACGCGGTGGTTGGCCGAGGAGGGCAGCGCGGCCTTTGCGGCCTGGCGTGCCCGGCTGGACCGCTTTGACGCCGCGGTAAAAGACCTGCAAAAAACAAAAGTCATGTGCTTCGGCAGGGACGCGTTGGACGCACATCCATGCTTTTTTGCACATGACAGCGGTAAAATTTTATTGCAGATCGGCACAGAGGGCGCGGCATACCTGCGGGCTGACGGCTTTGAGCCGGAGATGGTCTGCGGCCCCAATGTACTGGCCATGACCAGCCCCTGCGACGAGGAAAACGCCCTGGATCGGCTGGCCGCTGTGCTGCACGCCTGGGATGAACAGGCCGTGCCGCCTGCCCCGGCGGCACACATTTTGCCGCCCCCGGGCGCAGCGCGGTGCACGATCGCCGAAGCGCTGCTGCGCCCGGCCCATACCGTGCCGCTGGCCGATGCCGCAGGCGAGACAGCAGCGGAGTATATCTGGGCCTACCCGCCCGGTGTGCCCTTGCTGGCCCCCGGTGAGAAAGTGACGCCGGAATTTTTGGCGGCCTGCCGTGAATTGGAGGCGGCAGGGACGCGGCTGAAGCATATCGGCGGCAGCGGGAAAATGGAGCTGCGTGTTATGCGTTAAGCACGTACTTATCCAACCGTTCAAACGCCTCAACCACCAGCGATTTCGGCAGGGCCAGATTCATACGGATAGCGCAGGGGCCGTGGAACATACGGCCGTCCTGCCAGGCCACGCCGACGTCCCAGCCGGCCTGTTCCACCTCGTCGATGGTCTTGCCGTGGGCGGCGCACCAGTCGGTGCAGTCCAAAAACAGCAGGTATGTCCCTTCGGGCTTGGCCACGCGCACACCCGGGAAATGCTCGGCAATGTACCGGCAGGCGTAGTCTACGTTCTCGGTCAGCACGGCGCACAGCTCGTCCACCCAGGCGCGGCCCTCGGGGGTGTAGGCTCCCAGCAGTGCGTGCATGGACAGGACATTCATCTCGTTATAATGTGTTTTTTCGCTGCGGGCGGCCACACGGTCCCGCAGCGTTTTGTTGTATATGATGTGGTAACTTCCGATCAGCCCGGCCAGGTTGAAGGTCTTGCTGGGGGCGTACAGCGCGATCGTGCGCTGGCGGGCATCCTCACTGACGGACTGGGTGGGGATGTGCTTGTGGCCGCCCAGGATGATATCGGACCAGATCTCGTCGGAGATGACGGTCACGCCGTTTTCGCGGTAGACGTCCATGGCTTTTTCAATTTCCCACCGCTCCCACACGCGGCCGCAGGGGTTGTGGGGCGAGCAGAAAATCGCCGCATGGATGTGGTTTTCTTTGCATTTGCGGTCCATGTCGGCGTAGTCCATCCGCCAGACGCCGTTCTCGTCCTGCACCAGCGGGCTGTGTACGATGCGGTAGCCGTTATCCTCCAGCGTGTGAGTGAAGCCGATGTAGGTGGGGCTGTGCAGCAGCACCGCGTCGCCGGGGGCGGCCAGGCACCCCAGCGCCGACGCCACGCCGCCCAGCACACCGTTTTCGTAACCGATGGCGTCCTTGGTCAGCCCCTCGACGCCGTTGCGGTCGCGCTGCCAGCCGATGATGGCGTCATAGTAGGCGTCCGGCGTCAGGAAATAGCCGTACAACGGGTGGGATGCGCGCGCAATGATAGCGGCGGGGATGGTGGGTACGGTGGCAAAGTTCATGTCGGCCACCCACATGGGGATAGCAGAAAAGCCGTTTTTGGGTGTGGGCGGCGCAAAGCCGGGCTTGCCCAGGCCCTCCACAGCGAGTGCATCTTTGCCGTGGCGGTCGTAAATGGTGGTAAAATCGTAGGGCATGGTATTTCCCTCATAATGTCAGTAGGGGCGGAGCAGAGCCCCGCCCCTACGCTGTACTATTGAATTTTTACGTTATTTCTCACACGCCCCGTCGTTGCCCTGGCCGCATCCGTCGCAGTCGCTCTCGAACTTGACGGCGTTCTTCGCCAGCTCGGGGTCCAGACGCTGGGCGACCTGCATCATCAGTGCGCACTCCATCCGCTTGCGGAACACCTTGCAGCCGTACTCGTAGGTGCCGTGGATGTCGCCGGTGGCGTGCAGGGCGTTGGCCGCGCAGCCGCCCGCGCAGTACAGGCGTGCCCAGCAGTCCTTGCAGTCGGGGCGGGCGTAGACGTTGCACAGCTTGAACTCGTCGCGCAGGGCGGTGTTGGTCACGCCGTCCCAGACGTTGCCCAGCTTGTAGTTCGGGTCGCCGACGAACTGGTGGCAGGGGTACAGGTCGCCCCAGGGGGTCACGGCCATGTACTCGGTGCCGGAACCGCAGCCCGAAATGCGCTTGTAAATGCAGGGCCCGTGCTTCAGGTCCAGAATATAATGGTAGAACGTGATGGGCTTGCCCGCTTTCTGGCGGCGTAGCATATCGTTGGCCAGCAGCTCGTACTGGTCAAACAGCTTGGGCAGATCCTCTTCGGTCAGGGCCTCGGGGGAATCCGGCGGGGCCACGACCGGCTCCATGGACAGCTCCGTAAAGCCGAGATCGTCAGCCATGTGGAACAGGTCTTTCGTGAAATCCACGTTGTGATGCGTAAAGGTGCCGCGCATATAGTAGCCCTGGCCGCCGCGTGCCTTGACCAGCTTCTGGAACTTGGGCACGATGCGGTCATAGCTGCCGTTGCCCGCCAGGTCCACGCGGAAACGGTCGTTGACTTCCTTGCGGCCGTCCAGCGACAAAACAACGTTGTGACATTCTTTATTGCACCAGTCGATGACTTCATCGGTGATACCGATGCCGTTGGTGGTCATCGTGAAGCGGAAGTTCTTGTTGTGCTCTTTTTCGATGCTGCGGGCGTAGGCGACCAGCTGTTTGCAGACCTCGAAGTTCATCAGCGGTTCGCCGCCGAAGAAGTCAACCTCCAGGTTGCGGCGGGTGCCGGAATGCTCGACGAGGAAGTCCAGCGCGCGCTTGCCGGTCTCAAAGCTCATCAGGCCGGCCTCGCCGTGGAACTTGCCCTGCGCGGCAAAGCAGTAGCTGCAATTCAGGTTGCAGGTGTGCGCAACGTGCAGGCAGAGCGCCTTGACGACGTTGGAGCGGTTTTTGAAGTCAAAGGCGTGGTCAGCGTAGGCGTCGGGCGCAAACAGCTGGCCTGCGGCGGTCAGTTCGTCGATATCGTCCAGCACGTCGTTGATGTCACTCTCGGTCACGTCGGCGCGGCCTGCGTATTTTTTGGCAAGGGCGGCGGCGGCCTGCTCCCGGCTGCTGCCCTGGTCGATCAGGGCGATGGCGTCATAGGCTACATCGTCCACCGCGTGTACGCTGCCGCTGTACACATCCAGCACGATATTGTAGCCGCTGAGTTTGTATTGATGGATCATGGTGTTCTCCGTTTTTGTAGTTGTAGGGGCGGCGTCCCCGACGCCCCGCCGCATTATATCATAGAAAATGCCGGGCTGCCATGCGGCACCCCGGCATCAAAGCCAGCAAAAATTACTTGTCGGTCTTCTCGCAAGGCTGGTTGGCAATGCCGCAGCTGGTCTTGCAGGCGCTCTGGCAGGAGGTCTGGCACTCGCCGCAGCCACCGTTCAGCAGGCTCTTAGCCATGTCGCGGGTCTCGAGAGTCTGGATGTGCTTCATAAAACAGTCACCCCTTTATACATTTTAGAATTATTACTATAATACACGTAAGCGGGCGGTTTGTCAAGCGCAACCCGAAAATCAACGGCCAATCAACGGCCGATCGGTGCGCACTTCTCCTTCAGCCAGACCTTCTCGTCCTCGTGCAGGCGGGGGCTCAGCATCTCGTAGACGTGGGCGTGGTAGTCGTTCAGCCAATTGATCTGGTCGCGGCTCAGCTCGTCCACAAGCACAGGCTCGGTGGCGATGGGCACCAGTGTCAACGGCGCAAAGCCCAGCCAGTGGCCGTACTGGTTGTCGCCCAGGTCCACGCACTCCAGCTCGTTCTCAATGCGGATGCCGACCTCGTCGGTCTCGTAGATGCCCGGCTCGTCGGTGATGGTCATGCCGGGCTTGAAGATGACGGGGTTGTTCGGGCGCAGGCTCTGGGGGCCTTCGTGTACGCCGGAGATAAATCCGACGCCGTGGCCGGTGCCGCAGCGGTAGTTGACCTTGTGCGCCCAGACCGGGCCGCGGGCAAAGGTGTCCAGCGCAAAGCCGGTGCAGTAGTCCAGGAATACCGCGCGGGCCATGTCGATGTGGCTCTGCAGCACCCATGTGTAATAGCGGCGCTCGTTGTCGGTCAGCGGGCCGACCGGGTAGGTGCGGGTGATGTCGGTGGTGCCGCAGTCATACTGGCCGCCGTTATCGACGAGCAGGAAACCGCGCGGCTCGATGACGCTGTTCACGTCGCCCTCGGCGTGGTAGTGCATCATGGCGGCGTTGGCACCGTAGGCCGCAATGGTGGAGAAGCTGTCCTCAAAGTAGCCGGGCATCTCGGCGCGGCGCTTTTGCAGCATCGTGTCAATGTCGATCTCGGTCAGGGTCTTGCCCTCGGCCAGGGCTTTTTCCAGGTCCATCTGGAACCGCACGACCGCAATGCCGTCGCGGATGTGGCACTCGCGGATGTTCTTCAGCTCGACCTCGTTCTTGATGCCCTTCAGGGCAAAGATCGGGTCGGCACCGACCACGGTCTTGTGGGCGGTCAAGGCCTCGTACAGGGCGTAGTTGGTGGCCTTCTCGTCCACCAGGAACACTTCCTCAGCGGGCAGGGCGTGGACGGCGTCGATCAGTTCATTGTAGCCGCGCAGCGTCACGCCGCTCTCGGCCAGCGTGGCGGCGTCGGCGTCAGACAGGCGGCCCGGCGCAATAAACAGCGTGCAGGCGTCCATCGTGACCAGCGCGTAGGAGACGGCCAGCGGGGTGCAGGGCAGGTCGCGGGCGCGCAGGTTCAGCAGCCAGCCCACGCAGTCCAGACCGGTCACGGCCAGCGCGGTGGCACCGGCCTTTTGCAGCTCGGCGCGGACCATGGCGATGCGGTCCGCGGCGGTGGCCCCGGTCTGGGCGGGGGTCAGCAGCTCGCAGGGGGTGTCGGGCAGGGCCGGGCGCTCGCCGGTGGCGTCCCAGATCGGGCTTGCCACGTCCTGGCTCCTGAGGGATGCGCCCTTCTTGGCCAAGGCGTCGATGTACTCTTTGGCAATCGTGGCGGGTACGCAGCTGCCGTCCAGCAGCAGGGTGTCACCCGCGCCAAAGTGGTTCTCGAGGTATTCCGCCACGGTGGGCACCCCGGCGGAACCGGCGTGCATACATTCAATCTCGCTGCCTGCCAGCTGCTTGTCGGCCTGGACGTAGAAGCGGCCATCACACCACAGGGCACTGCCGCTCAGGGTCACAACAAGGGTCGAGTTCTCGCCGATAAAGCCGGAAAACCACGGCAGTGCGTTGTAGTAGCCGGGCAGATACTCGCTGCAATGGGGATCGCTGGTCATGATGAGCACGCCGTTTGCGCCCGCGGCCTTGGCAGCAGCACGCAGCGAGGCGATTTTTTCATTGGTAGTCAAAATGGATCGCTCCTTTTTGTATATAAATGTGGGTTAGGTATATCATACCACTTTTTGGGGAAATAATAAATAGGAATTTTTATAGAGTTGTAGGGGCCGGGCATGCCCGGCCCTCAGCCTTCCCATAAGCGCGCAGTTTCCGGTGTGCCGCGGGCCGGACGCTTGGCGGCGCACAACGAGCGCCGCCAACCAGCAAAGCTGGCCCGCTCGTGCGGTTGTTTGCCCCGCGGGGGCAAACATTATTCGCTCCCCGGTTTCGCTCCGCTCAACCGTGGCCCCACGCTCACAACCCCGCAATGTCCGGCCCCTACGGAGAGGCAGTAATCCAATAAATTTTGCAAAAAATTCAAAAATTTCCGCACAAAATGGCGCAAAACCCCTTGACGCGTTTGTTATAATAGTATTAGCAGTTAGTGTAATAGATTGCCAACTATCTGAACATTTGAACACATCTTGAATAGAGGTACCCAACTATGGCTGAAAACAAAACCAAAATCGACATTTTCTCCGGCTTCCTCGGCGCCGGCAAGACTACCCTTATCAAAAAGCTCATCAAAGAGGCGTTCGCAGGCGAGAAAATCGTCCTGATCGAGAACGAGTTCGGCGAGATCGGTATCGACGGCGGCTTCATGCGTGAGGCCGGCATCCAGGTCAACGAGCTGAACTCCGGCTGCATCTGCTGCAGCCTGGTCGGCGACTTCCGCGAGGCGCTGAAAAAGGTCGTCGAGACCTACCACCCCGACCGCATCCTCATCGAGCCGTCGGGTGTTGGTAAATTGTCCGACGTTACCCGCGCTGTGGAGGGCGTGGCCGAGAGCCTGCCGGTCATCCTGAACAGCTTTGTCACCGTCGCCGACGTGAACAAGGTCAAAATGTATATGAAAAACTTTGGCGAGTTCTACGACGACCAGGTCAGCCATGCGTCCTGCATCATCCTGAGCCGCACCGGCAACGCCAGCGAGGAGAAGATCGCTGCCGCCGTCGCCCTGCTGGCCGAGAAGAACCCCACCGCCACCATCGTGACCACCGACTGGACCGCCTTGACCGGCGCACAGATCGTCTCCGTCATGGACGGCAAGCGCGACCTGGTCGCCGAGCTGCTGACTGAGGCTCGCGCTGCCAACGTGGCCCACGCGGATGAGGACGAACACGAGCATCACCACCACCATCACCATGATGAGGATGACCACGACGAGCACGAGTGCTGCCACCATCACCATCATGACGATGATGACGACGATGATGAGCATGACCACGAGTGTTGCCACCACGACCATGATGAGGATGAGCATGACCACGAGTGCTGCCATCACCACCATGACGACGATGAGGACGAGCATGAGCACGAGCATCATCATGAGCACCACTACGACGAGCACGGTGTCTGTTCCTGCGGGCATCATCACCACCATCATGACCACGACGCCGACGAGGTGTTCACGAGCTGGGGCAAGGAGACGGCCCACAAGTACAGCCGTGAGGACCTGGACAAGGCCCTGCACGCCCTGGACGAGGGCGCTTACGGCATGATCCTGCGCGCCAAGGGCATCGTGGACGGCGGCGACACCTGGTACGAGTTCGACATGGTCCCCGGCGAGCATGAGATCCGCACCTGCGGCCCCGACGTCACCGGCAAGCTCTGCGTCATCGGCTCCGAGCTGAAGGAACACGAGATCGCGGAGTTGTTCCACGTTTGATGTTGCAGGGGGAGGAATTCATCCCTCCCGCAGGCCCGGCGGATAATGCCCCTTTGCCTTATACCACCGGGTAGGGGCGGCATATATGCCGCCCGCAGCTTTGCCGCAAACGACCGTCTGCCGTACACGCGCGGGCCGCATATATGCGGCCCCTACAACTCGGCTGCGATGGAACGCTGCAGTTGTGGCGCACGGCTCGGGAGGGATAAATCCCTCCCCTACGAATATTTCTCCCGAAAGGACACCCCTATGCCTAAACAAATCCCTGTCTACCTCTTTGTCGGCCAGCTGGAAAGCGGCAAGACGAAATTCATCCAGGAAACGATGGAGGACCCCAACTTCGACTCCGGCGACAAGACCCTGCTGCTGGTCTGCGAGGAAGGTGAGGTCGAGTACGACCCCTCCAAGTTCGCTTTCGGCGGCGTACACGTTGCCCAGATCGAGGACAAGAGCGAGCTGACCCAGGAGAACCTGACCGCCCTGGAAAAGAAATCCGGCTGCGGCCGCGTCATCATCGAGTACAATGGTATGTGGCTCGTGCAGGAATTGTACGACGCCATGCCGGACAACTGGCTCGTCTACCAGTGCCTTGCGACTGCCGACGGCACGACCATCAAGACCTACGCGGGCGACAGCGCCATGCGCAGCCTGCTGTTGGATAAGATTCGCGGCAGTGAACTGTTGGTCGTCAACCGTGCCGAGGCCGTCAACGACGACGAGAGCCGCCAGCTTATCCACAAACTGGTACGCCAGGCCAGCCGCCGCTGCGATATCGCCTACGAGTTCAAGGACGGCAGCGTTGCCTACGACGACATCCCCGACCCGCTGCCCTTTGATATTGACGCCCCGGTCATCGAAATCCCCGAGGAGTTCTTCGGCGTCTGGTACATGGACTGCATGGATGACCCGAAGAAATACGACGGCAAGACGGTAAAATATCTGGCCCAGGTCTGCCAGACCCCGCAGGCCGGCAAGGGCGCGTTTGTGCCCGGCCGCTTCGCCATGACCTGCTGCGTGCAGGATATCCAGTTTGTGGGTATGCCCTGCAAGTACGACGACTACAAAAAGCTCGAACAGCGCAGTTGGATCAACATTACCGCTAAGGTCAACGTCAAGTATCATCCCATCTACAAAGGCCAGACCCCGGATTCTACCGGCCCGGTCCTGACCGCAGTCACTGTGGAGCCGGGCAAAAAGCCCGCCCAGGATGTGGTGATGTTCAGCTAAAAGTACCACAAAAAAGCACCTGCCTTCGTGAGAAAGCAGGTGCTTTTTTGTTGGTCGGCTTGTAGGGGCCGGGTATGCCCGGCCCGCAGCCTTCCCGCAGACGACCGTCTGATTTTATGTTGAGGGCCGGACATATCCGGCCCCTACGGTGCGGCTTCTCTTTTTTACCCTCTCGTTCCCTCAATCTTGGAATCCGTGCTCCAGCCTTGCAAATCGGTGGGCGTCAAACTGGACATCCAATTCTCGTGCTCGTTCTCCCACTGGTCCCAGGCGGCCTGGCTGCGGATGGCCGTGCCGCTCTCGAAGCTATCGTCCCAGGGGTTGGCCGGGTCGGGATCGGTGGGGTCCCAGCCGCGCTTGTCCTCGTCGTCGGGGTCGGTGTAGATCGTGCCGGGCTTGCCCATCGGGCCGGGGTCCTTGTCGTTATAAATCACGACCGGCGTGCCCAGCGGGCAGTTGTCATAGATCCACTTCACGTCCACCACGGCCAGCCGGATGCAGCCCAGGCTGGCGACGGTGCCCAGCTTGTTGAACTCGTCGTACTCCACGTCGTCCTTGTGCTGGCTGTAATACGGCACGCTGTGGAACAGGTAGCCGTCGTAAATGCGGGTGGCGTACTGGCCGTAGCTCGGGCCCATCAGCAGCCGCCAGCTGTAACTGACCGGCGTGGCGTAGTACCCGGTGGGGGTGTCGTTGCCCGCGCTGCACACCATGGCCATGTAGGGCGCGGCGTACTGGCCGGTGGCGGCATCTACGGTGTAGACCGTGACGACGCCCGCCTCACGGTTGACCGCCAGCAGATAGGGGTAATCGGCCTTGGCGTCCAGCGTCAGGCCCCAGCGGCCGAACTGCTCCACCAGGCTCGCCAGCGTTTCGGCGGCGTTGTCATCCCAGGTTGCGGGGTCCTTCACGTCGGGGGCGTCCTTGGTGGCGTTGTTCGTGGCGGAGGCCATGGCGGGCACCATCGTCGGCTCCGGCGTGGGGGCGGGGGTGCTTTCCGGCGTGGCGGTGGGCTGTGCCGTGGGCACAGGGGTGGGGTCCGGTGCGGCGTTGGGCATTTCTACACAGCTGCACAGCAGGGTGACAACCAGCAAAAGCGGAAGAATACGGCGTAAAATCGACATAAATACTCCTTAGTGTTTGGTGACGCCGTACTCCTCGGCGACGAATTTTTCCAGCGCGGCAAAGCTGCGGCGAACCTTTTCGGTTTCGATGCAGTACGCCATGCGGAAGTAGCCCGGGCAGCCGAAGCTGTCGCCGGGGACCAGTGCCAGGTCATATTGCAGCGCCTTTTGGCAGAACGCCTTCGCGTCGTCCTCCAGCGCTTTCGGGAAGATATAGAACGTACCATCGGGCTTTACGACCGTGAAGCCCAGGGCTTTCAGCTCGTCGTAGATCAGGTTCATGTTTGTCTCATACACGGACAGGTCGCTGGTCACGTCCAGGCAGCGCTCCACGGCCATCTGGATGAGGGACGAAGGGCAGTTGTGGCCGGTCCCGCGGGAAATTTGGCCGCACATCGGCACGATGTACTTGGCCCCCTCGCACCGGGGGTTGGCGGCCACATAGCCCATGCGCTCGCCCGGGATGCTCAAGCTCTTGGAGAAGGAGTAGCAGGTCAGCGTATCATCGTAGAATTTGGCAGGGTAGGGCGTGGCGGCGCCGCCGAACGCGATCTCGCGGTACGGCTCGTCGGACAGCAGGAAGATGTGGTGGCCGTACTTGGCGGACGCCTCGGTCAAAAAGTCCGCCAGCTGCCGCAGGGTCGCCTCGCTGTACGTGGCACCGCTGGGGTTGTTGGGGCTGTTGATGAGCACGGCGGCGGTGTTTTCGTCCACCAGTCCGGCAAAGGCATCAAAGTCGATCTGGAAATCCGCGCACCGGGGCGGTGTGACCCGCAGCGTCAGGCCCGCGCCCTCGACATAGGGCTTGTACTCGGGAAAGAAGGGGGCAAAGGTCACGATGTTCTGCCCGGGCACAGCCACGCAGCGCATGGCGTGGGCCAGCGCACCCGCCGCGCCGGTGGTCATAAAGATATGGTCGGCGGTGTAGTCCATGCCAAAGCGGCGGTTCAGGCTCTCGGCCACGGCCTTCCGGGTCGAGGGCAGCGTCAGCGTCGGCGTGTAGCCATGCAGCTGGACCGGGTCGGTGTTTTTCAGCAGGTCCTCGCAGGTCTCGGTGAACTGCGGCGGGCAGGGGACGGACGGATTCCCCAGCGAATAGTCAAAGACATTCTCGTAGCCGATTTCCTTGCCCCGCGCGGTGCTCCACTCAGAAATTTGGCGGATAACCGACTTGGCCCCCAGCATATCTTTATAGTGCTGTGCGATCATAATAACAGCTCCTTTGTAAAATGTTTGTCGAGATGCGGGAGGGGGGAACGGCAGTCACTACTGGGCACTTTCCCGCCGCCGCAAACGGCCACGGCGGCCAGAGGACTGGCCGCCCTACATGTGACACGGGAAAGGCTGCTCCCCTGCGGGGCGTCGGGGACGCCGCCCCCTACAATCCTTGCCGTAAACCTTCCGGCCACCCTGTAGGGGCCGGGCATGCCCGGCCCGCAACTTACCGACAAATCCCTTTTACGGTCAATCCGTAGGGGAGGGATTCATCCCTCCCGGGCACCCTCACCCCAAAATCACCTTTTCCAGGGCGGCGGCGTCCTCTGCAAGGTATTCTGCCCCGGCTTCGGTCAGCTCCTCGCGGGTCCGGAACCCCCACAGCACGCCGCAGCAGGGCAGGCCTGCATTGTGGGCGGTCTCCACGTCCACATTGCTGTCACCCACATACAGCACGCCGCCGTCAGGCTTTACGCCAAGCGCCGCCATCAGCACCCGCGTGCCCTCGGGGGCGGGCTTTGTCGGTACGTCAGGCAGGGCACCGCGCACGATTTCAAACAGGCTGGCGTCAAAATACCGGGCCACCACCGCGCGGGCAAACTCGTCCGCTTTGTTGGAGAACACGGCCATCCGCATCCCGGCGGCTTTCAGCCGGGCCAGCAGTGTCGGTATGCCGGGGTAGGGCGCGGTCTTGTCGTGCATATGCGCGCCGTATACTTTGTCAAACTCGGCCAGCGTGGCGGCCAGCTGGGCCGGGCTGCGGCAGTCGGCGGGGCTGAACCGCTCCACCAGCTTGGGGATGCCGTTGCCCACAAAGTAGCAGTATTCGGCCGCCGTGTGCTGGGGCCAGCCGTGGGCCGCGCAGACCCGGTTGGCCGAGTCGGCCAGATCGTCGATGGTATTCAAAAGTGTGCCGTCCAAATCAAACAGTACGGTTTTATACATTTTCCAAAACCTCTTTGCACAAGAAATCACTCTTATTATAGTTGCATTTGACGAAAACAGCAACCCACCGCGCCCATTTACAGTAAAAAAGATGTAAAATCTCAAAAAAATGTTCCCATTTTCTTGTTTTATGGTATGATAGTAGGTAGCAAATAAGGAGGCTTCCCACTTATGGAATTGTTTTTGGACCTGCTGCGCTCGGTCGTCTACGGCGTGATCGAGGGCATTACCGAATGGCTGCCCATCTCCAGCACCGGTCACATGATTTTGGCCGAGCAGGTGCTCAAGTTCAGCCTGAGCGCGGAATTTATGGAGATGTTCCGCGTCGTCATCCAGCTGGGCGCGATCATGGCGGTCGTGGTGCTGTATTTTAAAAAACTGTGGCCGTTCTGCGGCGACAACGGCCGTGATTCCGGCCTGGCAAAGCACATCCGCTGGCCTGTGCTGCGCCTGTGGCTGAAAATCATTGTTGCCTGCCTGCCCGCTGCCGTGCTGGGCCTGCTGCTGGACGACTGGATGGACGCGCATTTTTACAACAGTGTCGTCGTGGCGGTCATGCTCATCGTCTACGGCATCGCGTTTATCCTCATCGAGCGCCGCCCCCGCGTGCCCACCACCACCAAATTGAGCCGCATCACCTACAAGCAGGCGATCATCGTCGGCGTATGGCAGGTGCTGGCGCTTATCCCCGGCACGTCCCGCAGCGGCGCGACCATCATTGGCGGCCTGCTCTGCGGCATGAGCCGCGCCTGCGCGTCGCAGTTCACCTTCTTCCTGGCAATCCCGGTCATGGCGGGTGCGTCGGGCCTCAAGCTCGTCAAGTTCCTGGTGGGCGGCGGCGTGTTCACCGTTGCCGAGGTCGGTGCCCTGCTGGTGGGCTGCATCGTGGCGTTTGTCGTGTCCATCATGGCAATCCGCTTCCTGATGGATTACGTCAAGAAGCACACCTTCACGATCTTCGGTTGGTACCGCATCGCCCTGGGCATCCTGGTTCTGGGCATCTGGGCATTGCAGACATTTGTGCTGGCGTAAGTACGGGTATAAGAAATCGGCGTTTCCGTTGCGGGAAACGCCGATTTTTTGCTTTTTATGTGCGGGGTGCGGGGCGAGCCTGCGAGGCCTGAGGGGCTTTAGCGGGCCTTATCTTTAAAGTCCGTTACCCTTTCTTGCGCCCGATCCACAGGGCCGCGCCGCCGCTCACCACCAGCATCACCCACAGCAGGGCAATATTCGAGCCATCCCCGGTAGCGGGAATCGCGCTTACCGCCTGCGGGGCAGGGGTGGCTGTGGGCGCAGCGGTGGGAGCCGTAGTCGGTGCAGGCGTGGGGGCCTGGGTCGCAACCGGGGCGGTGCTCTCCTGCGGGGCCTGGGTGGGGGCCGCGGTAGGCACCGTTGTGGGGGCTGCCGTCGGTGCGGGCTTTTTCTCCAACGCGGCAAGGGCACTCTGGATGGCGGCGGCCATGGCGTCCACTTGGCTTTGCTGGGTAATATCCTTCGTGCGGTCAACGGCATCAATGGCCGCCTGCACCGCCGCAAAGTTGGTGTAATCGTCCTTGTTCAGGGCGTTGGCCTTGGTGATGGCGGCGTCCACGGCGGTGTAGTCCGCGCCTTTCAGCACCAGATTTTTCACCGCATCCCGGATGGCCTGTGCCATGGCATCAACCTCGCTCTGGCGGGCAATGCCATACCCGCGCACGACATTGGCAACGGCGGTATCCACGGCAGAAAGGTCGGTGTACAGCGTGCGGTCAAGCTCGTTGGCCTCGGCAAGAGCGGCGTCGACTGCGGTATAATCGGCGGGGCTGGAACCCAGAATGGGGAAACCGCCGCCATTCGCGAAAGAAGAGCCTAACAGACCTGTAACCGTGCCGTCGGCGAATTGTTCCGCGGTCTTTTCTAATTCACGCTCATCGTCAACGTAAACGGAATTGGAAATTCCGCTCCTACCGGGGACGAGATTGATTTTGCCATAGTAACAGTTGGTGATGTCAATTTTTGCGGTGTACGAACCACCATTCGTTTGCAGGTAGCCAACAAAAGCGCCAGTCCCGTCAAAATTGTACTGACTGTCAGCTGCGATAGAAACTTGGGTGTTATAGATAAAGCAATTCGTAAGAGAGAGAATCTCCTCAGTAACTTGACCGCAGAAGCCGCCGACACAGTTACTATTCTGCGCATTGGTAGAAGATGCAGTGACCGTAGAATTGGATACATAGCAATCAGTAAAGGAAGAGGAACCGTTGGCATAGCTATCATCCAGTTCACCGATAAAACCGCCACAGTATTCAGAAGACTGAATTTGATTGTTTACGGAAGCACATTTGGTAAATTTGCCGACAGAGGAAAGGCCGACCAATCCGCCAGCACGGTTACTGTTGCTAGGGGCACGGCTACTGCTTAGTTTGGAGCCAGAAACAGAGCAGTTGGCGATTTCAGAATCAAGAACGATACCGGCAAGACCACCGGCAAAGGCTTGTTTGTTATTACCTTCCGCAGAAAATTCTACATTCTCTATATGCAGATTGCTGATAGAACCAAAATACACACTGCCGAAAATACCGGCAAGTGCATAACCGTTGTCCGTTATGCCGGAGGAAACGGCATTGCGAATTACATGATTGCCACCGTCGTAGTGACCGGAAAAGTAAAAGCCGGATTCATCACTATACCCGATAGGGTCCCAGGCTGCGCCCTGCAAATCAATATCCGCAGTCTGCTTAAAGTAGTACCCGTGGAAGTTGCCGATACCGCCGCAAACATCGGCATCGGCATCACAGTCGGCGGCTTTGCCGCTATTGATGTAATCCGCCAGCGCCTTTAAATCGGCGGCGGTACTGATAAGCCAGGGGTCGTCCTGCGTGCCGCTGCCCCCGCTCAAAAATTCATTGGGGGGGGGGTGACAGCGAAAGCCGAGATGGGCAGTGCGGTGAAGCAGAGCACCAGCGCCAGCAGCAGACTTAGGAACTTGCTGTTGTGTTTCATGGGGTCGCGTCCTTTCCTGTAATAAAATACTATATAAAGTCATTTTAATACGCACACGGGCAAAATGCAAGATGGGTAGGGAAATTTTGGGGAATGAGAAAGAAAAAACCGGAACGGCTGGGGGCCGTCCCGGTGGTGGGTGTTAAGGGGATAGGGGCTTTTGCAATCCAGCCTTTATGGCAGCCTTACCCCTTCGGGAACGTCACCCGTATCGTCGTGCCGGTCCCGACCTGGCTTTGCAGGTCTATCTTCGCATCATGCAGCAGGGCAATGTGTTTGACGATCGCCAATCCCAGGCCCGTGCCGCCGGTGGCTTTGGAACGGCTTTTGTCCACGCGGTAGAACCGCTCAAACACGCGGGTCTGGCTGTCCTGGGGGATGCCGATGCCGTTGTCCTCGACCTCAAAATAGGGGCAGCCGTCATTGCCAACGCCGCAGCGCAGCTCCACATGGCCGCCCGGGCGGTTGTAGCGGATGGCATTGTCGCACAAATTCTGCGCAAGCTCGCTCAACTGGTCGCGGCTGCCGCGCACGGTGGCGGGCCTGACGTCGTATTGCAGCGTTACATAGGCCCGGCGGGCGTTCACCGTCATGTTCTGGGCCGTCTCCTTGACCAGCGCGGCCAGATCCACCGGGGCAAACTCGGTCACGGTCTCACGGCTGTGGCTGGCCTGGGTGCTGTCCAGCTCGCTCAGCTGCAAAATATCGCTGACCAGCGCAATCATCCGCTGCGCTTCCTTGTGGATGCGCGCGGCGAACGTCGGCACGTCGGCGGGCTTTGCCATGCCGGTTTCAATCAGCTCGGCATAGCCGGAAATGCTCGTCAGCGGGGTTTTCAGCTCATGGCTGACATTGGCGGTAAACTCCCGGCGCATCGTCTCGTTGTCCTCCCGCAGCTTGCGGTCGGTCTGAATGGTCCGTGCCAGGGGGATAAGCTCCTGATAGGGCACATCGGCCTCGATGGTGTCCAGGTGCTCGGCCAGGTGGTTGATAGGCTGCACCATGCGGCGGGTCAGCCACCAGCTGAACAGCGTTGCAGCGGCCAAAATCAGAACCATGGCCGCGCAGAGCAGCGGCAGGGTGTCGGTGCTCAGGCCCCAGATGTTGGCAATATCCTCGCCCACGCGCAGCACCTGCGCACCGTCGGGCGTGTCGATGCGCACGGCGTAGTAGTGGGTCTCCCGGCGTACGGTCTCGCTCTCACGGGTGACGCTGGCGGTGCCGTCGGCCATGGCCTGCTGGAACTCCGGCCGGTCGGCGTGGCTGGGCAGGTGGGAGTCCATGACGGCGTACACGGTGTTTGCGGCATCGTAGACAAGGGCCGAGGTCTGGCTGTCAAACAGCACGGTGCCGTCGCCGCCGATAAGCGTAAAGCGCGGCGCATCAACGCCCGGTTTCGGCAGCAGGCTGACCAGCGTTTTGGCGTCGTGGGTGGGCTGGGCCTTGTAGGCAGCGGCGTAGCTGCCGCCCAGCTGGGCCAGGTAGTCGTCCACGCGGTCGGTGTAGCTGCGCTGGAACAGAACGGTGGCCGCCGCCAGCATGGCCAGTACGCAGAGCACGCCGGTCAGGATCAGGCCGCGCCGATAGCGGCGGGTCATGCTCAGGGGCTGTTTTTCGCGGCGCTGCTCGTCAGTCATCACTGCCCTCCGTGCTCAGCTTGTAGCCCACCTTGCGCACGGTGCGGATAGCCTCGCCCGCCGCGCCCAGCTTTTGGCGCAGCGTGCGCACGTGCATATCAATAGTGCGGGATTCAAGCAGATCATCGGTGTCCCAGACGTCCTTCATGATGCGTTCACGGGCCAGGACTTCCTCCGGGTGCTCCAAAAACAGATGCAGCAGCGCATATTCTTTAAAGGTCAGCTCTATCGGCGCACCGCCGACGCGGACCGTGCGGGCCATGTCGTCCAGTACGATTTCGCCAAAATGCAGCGTCGACGCAGCGGGCGCGGGGGTGGCCGCCCCCGCGCGGCGCAGCACAGCCTTGACGCGGGAGATGAACTCCATGATGCCGAAGGGCTTGCACAGGTAGTCGTCCGCGCCGTGGTCCAGCCCTTTGACGACGTCGATCTCGCTGGTCTTGGCCGTGACCATAATGACCGGGATGGACGCCGTGGCGGTGTTGGCGCGGAGCTTGGTTAAAATCTGGTAGCCGTCCTCGTCAGGCAGCATGACGTCCAGAATGACCAGTTCGGGCCGGGTATCGCGCAGTGCAGCCCAAAAGCTGGCTGCGTCCTCGCAGCCGCGTGCGTCATAGCCGTTGGACTGCAGCGCGTATTGCTCCAGCTCACGGATGCTGGAGTCGTCCTCGACGATGTAGATCATAGTAAATACCCCTTACTATAAACGTAGGGGCCGGGCATGCCCGGCCCGCGGCTTTGCGTGGCCGTCCGATAACGGGCGGCTGCTTTTCTGTTGCGGGCGGGGCATGCCCCGCCCCTACAAAAAGGCTTCCCCCTCGGGGAAAGGTTTTCAGCCTTCGGCCTGATTCTCCGCAGGCTCGGAATACGCCTCCGGCGGGAAGGTGTAGCGGCCACGGTATTTCTCGTAGCGCTGCTCAAATTTTACGCTGCCGCCGTGCTTGACGTTGGCAAGATACTCGTGGGTGTCGAACTTGTCCGCCGCAACCTCGATCATCGCGACCGCAATGTTCGAGCAGTGGTCGGCGATGCGCTCGTAGTTCGTCAGCAGATCATCCAGCACAAAGCCGTACTCGATGGTGCAGACACCGGCCTGCAAACGGGCAATGTGGCGGGTCTTGACCTCGCGCACCAGGCCGTCCACGACCTGCTCCAGCGGCTCGATCTTGCCGGCGGCGTAGGTGTCGCCCTTCTGGAATGCGTCCACTGTGCGGTTCACGATGTCCTGCACGGCGGCTTCAAGAACGGACAAATCGTTGAGGGCTTCCTCGCTGAATTGGATGTTCTTATCGCGGATCTCCTCGGCTGTTTTGATGATGTTCACGGCGTGGTCGGACACACGCTCAAAATCGCCGATGGTGTGCAGCAGCGTGTTGATGGTGCGGTTATCCTCGCCCGAAAGATGCTTGGCGCTCAGCTTGACCAGGTAGGTGCCCAGCACGTCCTCGTAATGGTCAACAGCGTCCTCTTTGCGCAGGACTTCATCCGCAATGGCGTCGTTCCAGACGCGGGTGGTGGACATGGCCTGCAAAAGCGCGGTGCGGCAGATTTCCGCCATATCGCTGCCGGTCAGCATGGCGCGGCCAACAGCCACAGAGGGGGTGGTGAGCAGACGCTCGTCCAGCAGGGTGTTCTCCTGCTTTTTGTCGGCGGGGGAGTCGGGCACGGTCAGGATGGCCAGCTTTTCCAGCAGGCGGTTGAAGGGCAGCAAAATAGCGGTCGTTACCACGTTGAAAACCGTGTGAACGATGGCGATGCCGAAGGTGTTGGCCGTCTCGTTAAAGAAAGAGAATTGGATGAGCGCGTTCAGGCCATAGAACCCGCACAGGAAGAGGATCGTGCCGATAACGTTAAAATAGAGATGGACGAAGGCGGTGCGCTTGGCGTTTTTGTTGGCACCGGCGGAGGAAATCAGCGCCGTGACGGTGGTGCCGATGTTCTGGCCCATGATGATGGGCACGGCGGCGGAGTAGGTGACGGCGCCGGTGCTGGTCAACGCCTGCAAGATACCGACGGAGGCCGACGAGGACTGCAAAACAGCCGTCAGCACTGCGCCCGCGATAACGCCGAGGAGGGGATTTTTGAAGCTGAGGAACAGGTCCATGAACCACGGCTCGTCGGCCAGCGGGGACATGGCATGGGACATCGTGTTCATGCCGGCCATCAAAATAGAGAAGCCCAGCAGGATTTTACCGACGCCGCGCTTGCGGTCCTTGCCGATCATATACAGCCAGATGCCGATGAAGCCGAGGATCGGGCTCCAGGCGGTGGGGTTCAGCATCTGAGTGATGAAGTTGTCGCCCTCGAGGCCCGACAGCGACAGCAGCCAGCCGGTGACGGTGGTGCCGACATTCGCGCCCATAATGACGCTGATGGCCTGGTGCAGTTCCATCAAACCGGAGTTGACGAAGCCGACCGCCATAACGGTGGTGGC
>QWCH01003086.1_pt1 | contig 33073 bp, 22 predicted proteins | sample 1972671 | NCBI WGS metagenome assembly QWCH01 (sample SAMN09866713, study PRJNA288562) | Human gut metagenome isolate term3_stool, whole genome shotgun sequencing... | isolation source: gut | host: Homo sapiens | place: USA: California
AATGGATTGTCGTGGAGAACCAGCATGAGCCGCTTGTTGACCGCAAGACCTTTGACATCGTGCAGCGCAAGCTGAAATCCCGGCAGCGCCCCCGCCAGACCGGGGAAATCAGCCTGTTTGCGGGGCTTATCAAATGCGGCAAATGCGGGAAGTCGCTGACTATCCGCTATACCAATGAGAAGCACCCGAAGCAGATTTATTCCTGTAAGACCTATAACGCCTACGGGAAACAGCACTGTTCCCAGCACCGGGTTGAGTACGACACCCTGTACCGGCTTGTGCTGAACAAAATCCGGGAATGTGCCAGAGCCGCCCTGATGGACGGGGAAGCCGTTGCCGGGAAGCTGTCCGACACCTGCGAAGCCGAGCAGAAAGGCCAGCGGGAAGCGTTGGAACGCTCCCTTGCCAAAGACGAGGAACGCATTGACGTTCTGGAAAAGATGGTTCTGCGGCTGTATGAGGACATGGTTGCCGGACGTATCAGCGAAGCGAACTTCAATCTGCTGATGGAAAAGACGCAGAAGGAACAGGCCGAGTTGAAGGCAAGGGTTGAGGAAGGCCGGAAGAAGCTGGCCGATGAAATCCGGCTTGCGTATGACGCCCGCCAGTGGGTAGAAGCCATTCAGGAATACGCCGACATCACGGAACTGGACGCCGCCACCCTCAACCGCCTGATTAAAGAAATCGTTGTCCATGAGAGCATAGACAGCGATAAAACAAGACACATTTCTATCGAAATTCATTTTAATCTTAAACCCATCCCGGAAGTGGAGCAGGTCACAGCCTGACCTGCCCCGCCGGGGCGGTTCTTAAAAACTCCATAGATATTTCTTGACACGCCGCCGCCCGCCATCGAGCCGTTTTCCTACACCTATTTGGGGATAAAACAGCTTATGGCGGGCGGCGGCGTTGCCCTCATCGGCATGACCCTTGTACCGCTGCTTTCCGGCCTGTTTGGATAATGACGGAGGGATAACCTATGCAAAGCATACTCGACAAGCTGGCGGAGTGGCTCAAAGAGCTGCTCATCAGCGGGATACTCGGTAATCTGTCGGGGATGTTTGACACGGTAAATACCAAAGTGGGCGAGATCGCCGGGGAGGTTGGCATGACGCCGTCGGCATGGAACGGCGGCGTTTTCAACCTCATCCGGTCTCTGTCTGAAACAGTCATTATCCCCATAGCCGGTATCATTTTAACCTTTGTGATGTGCTACGAGCTCATTCAGCTTGTGATCGAGAAGAACAACCTGCATGATGTAGACACATGGATTTTCTTCAAGTGGATATTCAAAACCTTTGTGGCCGTGTTCTTAGTCACCAACACCTGGAATATCGTTATGGCGATCTTTGATGTGGCCCAGAACGTGGTAAGCCAGAGCGGCGGTATCATCAGCGGATCTACCAGCATTGACCTCTCCACCGCCATCCCTGATATGGAGGCTCAGCTTGAGGCTATGGACTTAGGGCCTCTTTTAGGGCTGTGGTTCCAGAGCATGGTGGTGGGGCTCACCATGAATATCCTCTCCATCTGTATCTTCCTGGTGGTCTATGGCCGTATGATCGAGATTTATCTTGTAACCTCCGTGGGGCCTATCCCCTTTGCTACCATGAGCAACCGGGAATGGTCCGGCGTGGGGCAGAACTACTTAAAGTCTCTGATCGCTTTAGGCTTCCAGGCGTTTCTCATTATGATATGCGTTGGCATTTATGCGGTCCTCATCCAGGAGATTTCCACCGCCGACAACATATCCGCTGCCATCTGGGGCTGCATGGGATACACGGTCCTCTTATGCTTTACCCTCTTTAAGACCGGCAGCATGGCAAAGGGCATTTTCAGCGCCCATTAAAGGAGGTGTATGCTGATTGGCTTATGTGACCGTACCGAAAGACCTTTCCAAAATCAAAACAAAGGTATTTTTCGGCCTGACAAAAAGGCAGCTTGTCTGCTTTACCCCGGCGGTGCTTTTAGGAGTGCCGCTTTTCTTTTTACTCAAAGAGTCTGCCGGGAACTCCACGGCGACCCTTTGCATGATGATGGTTATGCTGCCGTTCTTTCTGCTTGCCATGTATGAGAAAAACGGACAGCCTTTAGAGGTGATCTTAAAGCAGATGATCGAAACAAAATTCATCCGCCCAAAGAACCGCCCCTATCAGACCAACAACTTCTACGAGGCCCTGGCAAGGCAGCGTGATCTGGAAATGGAGGTGAAACGGATTGTCCAGAACAGAAAAAACGGCGGGAAAGGTAAAACTCACCGCCAGAGAGAAAAAGGCCGTGGATAAGGCCATCCGGCAGGCTAAGGGGGACGGAAAGCCCCATACTGCCCAGGACAGTATCCCTTTTGAGGTGATATACCCGGACGGTATCTGCAAGCTGCCGGGCAAATCCTATTCCAAAAGCCTTGCTTTTGACGATATAAATTACCAGCTCGCCCAGGCGGATGATAAGACAGCCACCTTTGAAAACCTGTGCGATCTGTATAACTACTTTGACGCTTCCGTGGGAGTGCAGCTCTCCCTTATCAGCCAGTATGTAGGCCGGGAGGAATTTGATCGTTCCATCGAGATCAGCGACCAGGGGGACAGCTTTGACAGTATCCGAAAGGAATATGCCCTCATGTTAAAGAACCAGCTTTCTCGCGGCAACAACGGCCTGGTGAAACGGAAATATCTGACCCTCACCATCGAGGCGGAGGACTTAAAGGCAGCCAGGGCAAGGCTCTCCCGGATTGAAACGGATGTGCTGAACCTCTTTAAGGTGATCGGTGCGGCGGCAAGACCACTAAACGGCAAAGAACGCCTGCAAGTCCTCCACGGGCTCATGCACCCGGACGGGGAGCCGTTTTCCTTTGAATGGAACTGGCTTCCTAAGACAGGCCTCTCTGTCAAGGATTATATCGCCCCGTCCTCATTCCAGTTTGGAAACACAAGGATGTTCCGCATGGGGAAGAAACTGGGTGCGGTCTCTTTCCTGCAAATCCTGGCGCCGGAACTCAATGACCGTATGCTGGCGGATTTCATGGAGGCACAGGACGGCCTTATGGTGACGCTGCATATCCGCAGTATCGACCACAACGAGGCGATCAAGACCATCAAGAGGAAGATCACCGATCTGGACGCCATGAAGATCGCCGAACAGAAAAAAGCAGTCCGGGCAGGTTATGATATGGATATAATCCCCTCTGACCTTGCTACCTATGGCGGCGAGGCAAAGAACCTGCTCCGTGATTTGCAGAGCAGAAATGAAAGGATGTTCCTGCTCACATTCCTAGTGGTGAACTTTGCGGATACCAGACTGAAACTTGAAAACAATGTATTCCAGTCGGCGGGCGTGGCTCAGAAATATAACTGTGCCCTGACCCGCCTTGATTTCTGCCAGGAACAGGGGCTTATGTCCTCTCTCCCTTTGGGACTGAACCAGGTAAATATCAAGCGGAGCCTCACCACTTCCAGCACCGCCATCTTCGTGCCGTTCACCACTCAGGAACTTTTTCAGGGCGGCGAGGCGTTGTACTACGGGCTCAATGCCCTTTCCGGCAACATGATTATGGCAGACAGAAAGCAGCTTAAAAATCCCAACGGCCTTATCCTGGGTACACCGGGCAGCGGCAAGTCCTTCTCCGCAAAGAGGGAGATCACCAATGTATTCCTGGTGGCAAGTAAGAAAGATACCATCATCATCTGCGACCCGGAGGCAGAATACGCTCCGCTTGTGAACCGTCTGGGCGGGCAGGTGGTAAAGATTTCCCCTACAAGCAAAGACTTTGTGAACCCTATGGATTTGAACCTGAACTACTCCGAGGATGAAAGCCCCCTGGCCTTAAAGAGCGACTTCATCCTTTCCCTATGCGAGCTGATCGTGGGCGGCAAGGATGGATTGCAGCCCATTGAAAAGACCATTATTGACCGGGCCGTTACCACCGTGTACCGCGGGTATCTGGCTGACCCCAGACCGGAAAATATGCCTGTCCTCGGCGATCTCTATGAGGAAATTCAGAGACAGCCGGAGCTGGAGGCTGCCCGTATCGCCGCCGCCCTGGAGCTCTATGTGACAGGCAGCCTTAACATTTTCAACCACCGTACCAACGTGGATATTCAGAACCGTCTTGTGTGCTTTGACATTAAGGAACTGGGGAAACAGCTTAAAAAGCTGGGTATGCTCATCATCCAGGACCAGGTCTGGGGCAGAGTCACCGAAAACCGGGAACTGCACGCCAACACCTGGTTCTACTGTGACGAGTTCCATCTGCTCTTAAAGGAGGAACAGACCGCCGCCTACTCCGTGGAGATTTGGAAACGCTTTCGTAAATGGGGCGGTATCCCCACGGGTATCACCCAGAACATTAAGGATTTGCTGGCAAGCCGTGAGATCGAGAACATTTTTGAGAACTCGGACTTCGTGTATATGTTAAACCAGGCAGCCGGTGACCGGGAAATCCTTGCAAAGAAACTGGGTATCTCCCCGCAGCAGCTCTCCTATGTGACACATTCAGGACCTGGCGAGGGGCTAATCTTCTACGGAAATGTGATTTTACCTTTCGTGGACCGGTTCCCGCAGGATACGGAGCTTTACCGCATTATGACGACAAAGCCGGAGGAAGTGAGTTAAAATTATCCTAAGGTAATACAAATAGACTTTTATAGGGAATGGAGGTATAATATGCACGAGGTGAACTGATATGAACACAACGATAATCGTTGCTCTTTTAGCGACATTTACTGCCATTGTCACAGCCATTATTACTGATTTCTTAAACAAACGTAGTAAGCTGAAATTTGAAGAACGAAAATTAAAAGAGCAATACTATTTAGAATTTATTCATGCGTTAAGCGAAAATATGAATAACTCAGAGTCTGCGGAGGCAACCATAAGATATAACCATGCTTTCAATAATTTGACTATTATCGCAAGTCCTAAAGTTTTATCGTCTCTATATGAATTTGCAGACTTATTGATAAACCACCTAAAAAATAATAGTGTTGCTGATTACGAAACTCAATATACTAAAGCATTTACCAACCTAATCAAAGCAATGCGATCAGATTTGTATGGCAGCAAATCAAGCAAGGTTAATAAAGGATTGACCGAAATATATCTAATTAGTGGCATATTAAAATCTACTCCAACAGAATAGAAAGGTTGTAGATTTAGCACTCATGTAAAGAGCATGGGTGCTATTTTTATGCCCAGAAATGAGGTGAATAAAATTTGTAAAATCAAACTGACCCATTTAAGCCTGTTCTCCGGTATCGGCGGTCTGGACCTGGCGGCGGAGGCTGCCGGCTTTGAAACGGTCTGCCAGTGTGAATGGGCGGATTATCCCTACGCCGTTTTAGAAAAGCACTGGCCGGACGTTCCGAAATTCAGGGATATAACCACTTTAACAAAGGAGGCATTTTTTGAAAAAACAGGACTTGAAACCGTCACGGTCATCTCCGGAGGCTTCCCCTGCCAGCCTTTCTCCACCGCAGGAAAACAGAAAGGATTTGAGGATGAACGCTACCTGTGGCCGGAGATGTGCCGGGTTATTACAGAACTTAAGCCCCGTTTCGTGCTTGGGGAAAATGTTGCTGGCTTCATCAATATGGGGCTCGACAAAACGATCTTTGACCTGGCAAAAGCGGGATACGCTGTTCTCCCATTCGTATTTCGGCTGATGTTTCCTACGCCCCTTGCCTCCGACAAGGGGACCGTAAAGGACGCCCAAAGCCTGGATGTGTACCTGTCGGACAATGGGATTTTCCGAAAGAAGAACAAAAGCGGGGCGATCTGGAGTCTGCCCCTATCGGCTGCGGTGTTCTACCTGACGCCGGTAGCCTCGGACGGGTTCCGCTCTACCCTGAAACCATCTGCCTACGACCCGAAAAAGAAGAACGGGAACCTGGCAGCCCAGGTGATCTTCCAGGAAAATCCCCTCTCGGACAAGGCGGCCTTAAACCCGGACTGGGTGGAATGGCTTATGGGCTTCCCGAAAGGATGGACGGAGCTGTCCTCTGGAACAGGGAGCCGGAGGGAGTGCCCCGCATAACGGAGCAGACCAAAGACCGGGCACTCCGCTTAAAGACCCTGGGGAATGCGGTCTGCCCTCCCCAGGCGTATCCTATCTTTCACTTTATGGCGGAGATACTGACCGGCAGGTGTAAAAAACATTGTATCTGGGAGGTGATGGAACATGAAACAGTATAAGCCCCGTGACAAGGTGACCCAGAAGATTACCCGTGAGGGTGCGGTGGAGGAAAACCAGACCACGGGCAAAAGCGAAAATATCAGTGGCGAAGAAAAGGAGGCGGATTTTTCCGGGCGGCTTCACTTTACCGAGGAAGATCGTGCCATGCCGGAACTGGACCGCTATATCCGCAAAGCGGAACAGGCGGCGGATAAAGCGGAGGCTACCAGGGAGCGTATCCCAAAGAAGAAAAAGCTGACCCGTGAACGGCTCTATGATGAGGCAAAGGGCAAGGGCAAAACGAAACTCCGTTTTGAGGAAGTGGAAAAGCCCATGTCGGAAGTCGCAAAGACAAACCCTGTTTCCCGTCCAGCTTCCCTGGCGGGCCGCATGGTGGCTGGCAAAGCCCACGGCAAAATCCATGAAGTGGAAAAAGAAAATTCCGGCGTGGAGGCAGGGCACAGTATTGAACGGACCGGTGAGCGGGCTCTTTCCAAAGGTTCCGGTATGGCAAAGACCGCCCTCCGTAACCACCGCTTAAAGCCCTACCGGGAGGCTGCCAAAGCGGAACAGGCTCTCCATAAGGCCAATGTGAATTTCCAGTATCACAAGGTCCTATCGGAGAACCCAAACCTTTCCTCCAACCCGCTCTCCCGGTTCCTGCAGAAACAGAAGATCAAGCATAATTACGCTAAGGATGTGAAAAACGCTGGCAAAGCAGCCGGAAAAACCGGACAGGCGGCAAGTACAGCCACAAAGAAAACCGCCCAGGCAGGGGAAAAAGGAGCCCGTTTTATTGCAAGGCATTGGAAAGGGGCTCTCCTGGTCCTGGCAATCGGGCTTCTTATCCTGGTACTGGCCGGCGGCATTTCCTCCTGCACCAATATGGTGATCGGCGGCCTGGGTGCTGTCACCGCCACCTCCTATCCGTCAGAAGAACAGGATATGAAAGCGGTGGAGGCGGCTTACACCGCTATGGAACAGGATTTACAGTATGAGCTTGACAACTACGAAAGCCTGAACCCAGGATATGATGAGTACCGCTTTGAGCTGGACGGTATCCACCATGACCCTCACGAACTGGCGGCTTATCTTTCCGCTTACTTTGGCGGAGCCTACACCACGGCGTCTGCACAAGGGCAACTCCAAACGGTTTTTGACCTGCAGTATGAGCTTACCGAAACGGAAACGGAGGAAATCCGCTACCGCACCGAAACGAGGACCGACACCTGGACGGATGAGGATGGGAATACCCATAACGATACCTACGAGGAGGAAGTCCCCTATACTTACTACATTATGACCGTGACCTTAAAAAACCACGGGCTTTTTTATGTGGCGGAAGAAACCCTCACCACAGAACAGCTTGAAATGTACCGGGCTTACCGGGACACCAGCGGAAATATGCCCCTGCTCTTTGGCGGCGGCTCATTCGACACCAGCCCATCCACCGATCTAAGCGGCGTGGAGTTTGTAAACGGCACCCGTCCGGGCAATCAGGAAATCATTGACCTGGCAAAAGCCCAGGTGGGAAATGTAGGCGGACAGCCTTACTGGTCCTGGTATGGATTTGACAGCCGTGTGGAATGGTGCGCCTGTTTCGTTTCCTGGTGTATCAACCAGGCGGGATACAGCGAGCCGAGGTTCGCTGCCTGTGCCTCCCAGGGTGTTCCCTGGTTCAAGGAACACGGGCAATGGGCGGCAGGCAACTACACGGATGTAGCCCCCGGTGATGTGATCTTTTTCGATTGGGACGGCGGCGGTTCCGACCATGTAGGCCTTGTGATCGGAACAGACGGAACCAATGTTTATACCGTGGAGGGAAACAGCGGCGACGCCTGCAAGATTAAGAGCTACCCTCTTAACAGTCAGTATATCCACGGCTACGGCCTGATGAACTGGTAACAAATTTCAGAAAGGATGATATTTTTATGGCGACGATTGAGAAATACAGAAGTGAGATTGAAAAAGCGAAAGCTAAGATCGGCGAGCTGCAGAAGAAAGTCCGTGACCTGGAGCAGAAGATCGCCGAGGAAGAAAACCTGGAGATTGTCCGCATGGTTAAGGCAGTCAAGATGGACCGTGGAGAGCTGTCTGCTTTCCTGAAAGCCTATGCAAGCGGTGAGATCACCCTGCCGGAGGAAGATTACTCCGGAGAAACGGAGGAAACTGAAGATGAAGAATAAGAGAATTTTCAGGAAGTTCCTGGTACTGGCAGCCGTTATGTTCTCCATGACGGCTTTTTCTGTGACCGCCTATGCAGGTGGCGGAGAGGCGGTGGAACCCCCGCCTGCAGAAACACCCCCGGCAGAAACGGAAACCCCGCCGGAGCCTGTGCCGCTCACCCCGGAGGGCAACCTGTCCCTGGTAGATGATATAGAGTCGGCCGGCAGCGAGGATAAACAGTTTATCACCGTTACCAGCAAAAGCGGTAATACCTTTTACATTATCATTGACCGGGCGGCAGATGGAAAAAATACGATCCACTTTTTGAACCAGGTGGATGAGGCGGACCTGCTGGCTCTCACCGAGGGCAAAGAACCGCAGACAGCACCGGCGGTCTGCACCTGTGCGGAAAAATGCGAGGCCGGTAGTGTAAAGATGGACTGTGAAGTCTGCAAGAATGACCGTTCCGGCTGTGTAGGCAAGGAAACGGCAGCCGAGGAACCTAAGGAAGAACCCAAAGAAAAAGGAGAATTTAATCCCGCCCTCATCCTCCTGTCCCTGCTTCTGATCGGTGGCGGCGGTGCGTTCTATTACTTCAAGTTCGTAAAGGGCAAATCCTCCACCAAAGGGAATGACGATCTGGGGGAATATGACTTTGAGGATGAATATGAGGATACCGAGGTTGAGTATCTGGACGACACACCAAAGGAGGATGAAAGCGTATGAAACTGATTATCGCTGAAAAACCCAGCGTAGCGGCGGCTTATGCCGCTGCCCTGGGTGCAAAGAATAAAAAAGACGGATACCTGGAGGGAAACGGTTATCTGGTGACCTGGTGTATCGGACACCTAGTATCCCTGGCGGAGGCGGGAGCCTACGAGGAACGCTACAAGAAATGGAACTATGAGGACCTGCCTATTCTCCCGGAAGTCTGGCAGCATGTGGTATCTCCCGGAAAGGAAAAGCAGTTTTCCATTGTAAAGTCCCTGATGGACCGCCCGGACGTGACGGAGCTGGTGAATGGCTGTGACGCCGGGCGTGAGGGAGAACTGATCTTCCGTCTGGCGGTGGAAATGGCCGGCTGCACAAAACCTGTCTGGCGACTCTGGATTTCCTCTATGGAGGATACTGCCATCCGTGAGGGCTTTTCCAACCTGGAGCCGGGCAGCCGCTATGAACCGCTGTACCATTCGGCCCTGTGCCGTTCTAAGGCGGACTGGCTGATCGGCATTAACGCCACCCGCCTTTTTTCGGTCCTCTATCACAAGACCCTGAATGTAGGCCGCGTGCAGACGCCTACCCTGGCAATGTTGGCAGAGCGTGACGGAAAGATTATGCTCTTTCAGAAAAAGAAATACCATCATGTACGGCTGGACCTGAACGGTCTGGAGGCAGTAAGCGACAGGGTGGATGAAAAAGAGAAAGCGGTATCCATGCAGACGGCTTGCCAGAACGGGCAGGCCGTTTGTGTTTCCCTGGAACGGGAGAAAAAGACTGTCAAGCCCCCGAAACTCTATGACCTCACCACCTTGCAAAGGGAGGCGAACCGCCTCTTTGGGTTCACCGCGAAAGAGACTTTGGACTATGCCCAGGCACTCTATGAGAAAAAGCTGCTCACCTATCCGAGGACGGACAGCCGGTATCTCACCGGGGATATGGCGGAAACTGTTTCTGCGGTTGCCGGACTGGCCGCAGGGCTGCCCCTGTTTTCCTCCGTTGGTGGATTTACTCCTGATGTGGCGGCGGTGATCTCCGATAAGGATATATCCGACCACCACGCCATTATCCCCACGCTGGAACTGGCAAAACAGGATATGTCCCTCCTGCCGGCCGGTGAACGGAGCCTGTTTACCCTGGTCTGCTGCAAACTGCTGTGTGCATTGGCAAAGTCCCATGTATATGAGACCGTTTCGGCGGTGTTCACCTGTGGGGAGTATACCTTTACCGCCAAAGGGAAAGAGATTATCTCCCAGGGCTGGAAAGAAATCTGGCAGGCGTTTGGTTCTTCCCTGAAAGAGAGACCGGCAGACGACCAGGAAGATACGGCGGTCCTCCCGGCGCTGACAAAGGGGCAGGTATTCGACCATGTGACCGCCACGGTAACGGAGCATTTCACAACGCCGCCCAAACCTTATACGGAGGATACCCTGCTGTCCGCTATGGAACACGCAGGAACAGAGGATATGCCGGATGATGTGGAGCGGAAAGGGCTTGGCACACCTGCCACCAGGGCCTCCATCATTGAAAAGCTGGTGTCCTCCGGCTTTGTGGAACGTAAGGGCAAGAACCTTATCCCCACCAGGAACGGTATCAACCTGGTAACGGTCCTCCCGGAAGTCCTGACCTCGCCCCAGCTCACCGCCGACTGGGAAAATAAGCTGTCCTTAGTGGCAAAGGGAAAACTTTCCCCGGAAACATTCATGGAGGGGATTGAAAGCATGGCAAAAGAACTGATCGCCCGCTACTCCCATATCTCCGAGGACAAGCAAAAGCTGTTTGCCCCGCAGAAAGAGTCTGTGGGTATCTGTCCCCGCTGCGGCCAGCCGGTCTTTGAGGGAAAAAAGAATTTTTACTGCGGAGACCGGGGCTGCGGCTTTGTTCTGTGGAAGAATGACCGTTTCTGGACTTCCCGCAGAAAAGAGCTGACAAAGAAGATGGCCGCCGATCTGCTCTCTAAAGGGAAAACCAAAGTCAAGGGGCTCTATTCCGAAAAGAAAGATACCACCTATGACGCGGTTATCGTGATGGAGGATACAGGCGGGAAGTATATCAACTTTAAGACCGAGTTCACCAAAGGGAAAGGAGGCCGCTAATGCAGGATAATTCCTCTGATTATATTTTCAAGGCGTATATCACCAACACGGCTGCCTATGACAGCGGAGAACGTGACAATGCCGGAACCTGGCTCTATTTCCCGGCAAATGCAGAGGAAATCACCGCTGCCTTTACAGAGATTGGACTGCCGATCTCTGCTACACCGGATATGTATTTCTTTGATGATTATGTCTCGGATGTACCGGGGCTTAGGCTGGCTCTCCCCATGTACGCCCATGTGGATGATCTGGCAATGCTGGCACAGGAACTTTCCGATCTGCCCGACCATGAATTTAACAAGCTGATGGCCGTCCAGGAAACACCCCTGCGGCTGACGGACTTTGAGCAGTTCAAAGAGTATCCCCACAACTTTGATTATTTCATCCTCATTCCGGGGATGAACAGTGATGAGGCTCTGGGCCGCTACCAGCTCTATGAGAGCGGCATGGTAGAAATGCCGGAGGTGTGGAAAGCCGGCATTGACCCGGAGGCTTTCGGTCGCAAAGTCCGGGAACAGGACAACGGATATTTCACGGATAAGGGGTATGTCCTCTTATCCGGGGATGAATGGGAGCGGGAAAAACCTACGGTGAAACAGGACAAGGAGGTCAAACCCTCCGTCAAGGATTTTTTGAAACAGGCAAAGAAAGAATGTGCCGCCCGTGAGGTGCTGCCGCCAAAAGCAGACAAACACGGGCCGGAACTGTAAGGAGGTGCAATTATATGGGATACAGCCATGACAGCGAATTTCCGTTTGCAGCATTTATCACAAACCTGGGAAAGTACAACGAGGGCGAGCTTGTGGGGGAATGGGTAAAGTTCCCCACTACCCCGGAAAAGCTGCAGGAAGTATTTGAGCGTATCGGTATTGGTTCTGCGGATGATTTCGGCAATCCCTATGAGGAATGGTTCATCACGGACTATGACTGCTATGTAGATGGGCTCTATAACCTCTTAGGGGAATATGAGAACCTGGATGAGCTCAACTACCTGGCTTCCAAACTGGAAGAACTGGGCGAGTCGGAATATGAACACTTCCAGGCCGCCATGGAGATCAGCGACTACACCGGCAGCATAAAAGACCTGATCAACCTGACCGATAATCTGGATAAATATGATGTGTACCCCGGCATTGACGACTACGACGATCTGGGCCGGTATTACATTGACGAGCTGGGAACCATGCAGGTGCCGGAGTACCTGCAGAACTATATCGACTATGAGGCATACGGGCGTGATATTGCCCTGGGAGACACGGGAGCTTTCACCGATTACGGTTATGTGTATGACAATCAGAGCCGCTTTGAGGAATATTATGACGGGGACCGCGAGAACATCCCGGAGGAATACCGTGTGATGGTCTCCCCGGAGGATGTGGAGGAACTGGAACCTGACTTTGATCGCCTGGATGTATCGACGGAACTTGCCCTCGATCTGGATTTACATTTCCGGGGATATAGCGCCGATTATGAGCAGGCGTTCCCCAAAGAGCAGGTACAAAGGGAGGCGATTGCTGACGCCCTCCTTGACGGAAACACTTCCCTTATCAAAACCGGGCTTCTCAATATGAGTCGGGAAATGGACCTTAGGGAGGAAACTGCTCCACTGGTCGGACGGCTCACCGACTACGAAAAGGAATATGGTATCAACACCTACACCGTATACCAGCTAAAAGAGGGAGAGGAACTTCACCCATACCGCTTTGAGGGCAGCGAGTATCTGGAGGCTGCCGGTCTTTCCGTTGACCGGGCCAACTATGAGGCGGTCTACGCTGCCTCGTTCACCCCTGGGGAGAACCTGGAAAGCATTTATACTGACCTCAATATCCACCGCCCGGATAACTTCCGGGGGCACAGCCTTTCTGTATCGGACGTGGTGGTCCTGCAGGAATATGGGAAAGAGACCGCCCATTTCTGTGACCGTTTTGGATACAAGGAGGTGCCGGAGTTTTTGGAACAGCAGCCAGAAAAGGCGGAACTGGATATGGGGCAGATCACCTTTTATACAGCGGAGTGCATGGAGTTCCCCTCTTTGGGAGAATACCATGACAACCTGACCTTGCAGGAGGCAGTCACCGCATACCAGGTAATTCCGGCAGAGCGGCTTCACGGCATAAAAGGTATCGGCTTTACCCTGGAGGATGGCAGCATGTACAGCGGTATGGAGTATCCCCTGGTACAGGGAAACCGTCTTGATTTGGACACCCTCTGCCTGATAGAACACTTTAGGGATAGCCCTCTTGTCCAGGCGGCGGTGGTCGATCTGGTAAAAGCCCTCCCTGATCTGACCGTGGATGATCGGGAAAATTTCCTGCTCGATCTCACAAGTTCGGAGAACCCTCTGAAAAATGCGGAGGTCCAGGTAGAGGACGACTACGGTATGATCGACGGTATCATCAACAACGGGGAGCGGGCAAAGGATAAGGAGCCGGGAATGGATAAGCCCTCTGTCCTGGGACAGCTCTCCCAGGCCAAAAAGGAATGTGCCGAACGAAAGCCCCCGGAGATCGGCAAGCCCGGAAAGGATGGGCCGGAACTATGAGCCGAAGTAAAAAGTGGAAACAGGAATGGAGCTTCTTTCTTGGGGAGAACGGCAGGCGGCAGTACAACAAGATTTGCAGAAAATGTATCCATAGCTGCAAGCAGAGTTTCCGAGCCGGAATAGTCGCCTGTCCTCTCTACCAGACAGATAGGGCAAAAAAGAGGCAGGAAAAGGGTTGAAAACAGAGGTTTTTTCGGCTCTGTGGGGCTTAAAATACATAGGAAATAGGATTTGTCCTCTGCCTCCCTATGGCTCAAAAGGATAGGAAAAAGTGTCGATTTTCGCCGCTTTTCCAGACACGAAAATAGGAGTACAGTTACCGCTTGCGTGGCGGTGGCTGTACTCCTTATTTTTTTATGCTCTTATTCTCTTTTATCCAGGTCGGAAAGAAAGGATGGATATTCGCAGTCGTAGGCGCTGTGGGAATGTGCATAACTGGCCGTACTATGGAGCTGTGGAAAACGGCGTTTACAGGATGTGGGAAAGCTCCAGCTTTTCCATGTGCTGTGAATGCGTTTTCCATCGGTGGAATGGTCTGTTATGCACATTTCCACGGTGCTATCCCCGTTCCTGGTTCTTCTCCTTTTCTTCCTTTGGGGGAACAGATAAGAGCTGGTTCACATTCCGCTTGATGGTATCCAGTTCCTTTGCCTGAACTCTGATTTTCTGATATTCCCCATACTCCTGCTGTTTCTCTGCGGTGAGAGAGTCCATCTCTTTTTTCAAGGCAGCAACATCCGGCAGTTTTTGAACGCCCATTTGTTTCAGGGCTTTGGCAGCACTCTCAAAGAGGATGATCTGCCTTTCCTGCCCTCGCAGAAATTTCTCCTTATCGGAAGATTTCCTGTACCGCTCATAGACTGGTCTGTTTTCTCGATAGGCGGAGACGTGCTTTATCAGCAGACCGATCTCGCCTATCCGCTGTTCCTTTGTCTTAATAGAGGACAAGAGCCGGTCCTGCTCAGCCATCACTTCATCAACCTTTCCCTGTAACTGCTCATAGTGGGTAATACCGTGTTCCGTGATAAAGTTGAAAGTGCGGGCAGCCTCCTTTAGATTGTTGATCTTCGCCCAGTGTGCGTACCCGGCACTTTCCTGGGCTTTGAGATTATTCTGTATGTCAATGAGCAGACTGATCTTCTGATCGCCTAACTTCGGTTGCTTAGACGGACGGGGGGCTCCGGCAATCCTGGAGATAACGGTTTCCTCCGTGTAATCTATGCCCAGGGTTTTCAGACGGGTAAACCGTTCCTGCCCCGTGGCTCTGCATGAAATGTACTTACCCCGCTTAATCTCGTATCCCTCTGCCTCCAGCCGTTTCAGCAGTTCCTCAAAATCGGATACCTGTGGAATGAGCCGGTCGATGTCCGTTTTCAGTTTCGCCTTATAACTGGTTCCCGCTTTCTCTGCGGTATGCTCAATGTAGCTCTTTCCTTTGTCCTGTCCCGGCACGATCACAGACAGACCGTATTCCTTACAAAGACTGTCGCTGGTGCGGCGGATGAAATGATAACTCCGCTTGTTGGAATGATATTTCCGATAATCCACAAAGCTGACAGAGTTAAAAATGATGTGGTTATGGATATGCCCCTTGTCTATGTGGGTCGTGAGGACAAATTCATACTTGCCGCCCAATACTTCATTTGCCAGCTTCATGCCGATTTCATGGGCCTGTTCCGGCGTGACCTCCCCAGGAGAAAACGCCTGTATCAGGTGGCGACCCAGGTTGGTGCCCTTGTCTATGGCATGGCGGCGGGTCCAGGAAAATTCTATGTCTGCAGTTTCTGCAGAACAACCAAAGGAGGACACCAGGAGAGTATCATCCGTTTTCCCAGGATTGCAAATATAGGCTATGGCCTTGTTCAGCGTTGTTTTGATAGGATGTGTCTTTGTAACTGCCATATCTCATCCTGCCTTTCTCTGATCTCCTGAATGTCCGCTGCATAGGCGGGACCTCCCGCATTGAGCCGCTTTGCGATCTGGTTGATGTTCCGGCTGATGGCTGACAGGATTTTGTTCATCTCCTTTATGTCCGTGGTGTCGGTGTAGATGATGTATCCGTCAATCGCCATCTTCCGCAGATATGCCCCATACCGCTGTGTGGGGAGCAGCTTCATCTTTTCATCTATCAGCCCTTTTTCCTCGGCTGTCACCCAGAATTTCATCTGGATATTTCTCTTTCGGTTCGCCATCGGTTTCCTCCGTTCTTCTAAGGGTTTGGGATTATCCCAACAAGCATTTTTCATTTTCGGGCAAGGGACCTGAAAATTGGAAAAATCGCAAACGGGTACTCGTTTGCTGTGCTTGCTGTTCTTTAGTTCTTCGTACTTGTGTAACCTTCAAAACCTCATTTTGGCTACCTAAAAGGGTAAGAAAAAACACTATGAGAGCAGATTTCCCATAGTGTCCTTATACTTCTGTTCAGTTGTGCCGGAGGGTTATTCTTCCTCCCGGTTCGCCTCTTGTATGCCTTTGGCCGTGGCGGTCATAATCGTTAGTTCCTTACTTCCCATCTCATCCAGCAGGCTGTCAAGCTGCCGACGCTGGGTAGACTTATCCACTTCCTTGTCCGGAAAGAAGAACTGATCGACAGAGACCTCTAGAAATGTCACCAGCTCATAGAAGATTTGCAGGCTTGGATGTTGCCCGCTGTTTTCTATGGACGCAATATACCGTGGGGCAATCCCCATCTTATCTGCTAACTGGTTTCTTGATATTCCTTTGGCTTTTCGTGCGGCCTTGATAGCGGCGCCGAACGCCTTGAAATCATATAGTTCTGTTGTTCTTTTCATGCTTACTTCACCTAACTACATTTTACCGTTCACCTTTCTTCTATGATATGAGTACACATATCATAGTGTTGACTGAAATAGAGCATATTATTTGTTTTTGAAAGTATTATAAATACCACAAGAATGTATATTGACAATGTAGGGCGTTGAGATTATAATGAATACATACCAAACGAATGAAAAAGGCTGGAGGTGGTTTCTCAATGGCGAGAAATAAATATCCCGAAGTAACCGTTGAAAAGATATTGGAAGTATCACAGCGGTTATTCATGGAAAAGGGCTACGATAATACAACTATTCAAGACATTGTAAATGAGCTTGGAGGATTGACTAAAGGAGCGATTTATCATCACTTCAAGTCGAAAGAGGAAATTATTGACGCATTGGGGGAAAAACTCTTTTTTGACAATAACCCATTTGTTACCGTACAAAAGCAAAAGAACTTAAACGGTTTACAAAAAATGCGTGAGGTCATTAAGTTAAACCATATAGATATTGATAGAACAGAACTTGGAAAACAAAGTATTCCTCTTTTGAAAAATCCTCGTTTGTTAGCAGAACTGGCTGACACAAACAGAAAATTGATTGCACCGCTTTGGTTACAGCTTATTCAAGAGGGAATAGCAGACGGCTCTATCAAAACCGACTATGCAAAAGAACTTTCAGAACTTTTGCCATTGCTTACAAATTTTTGGTTAATTCCGTCGGTCTATCCCACAACTCCGAAAGAATTACTTTCAAAGTTTGCTTTCATTAAGTACCTGTTGGATAGTATGAACTTACCGATTATTGATGATGAAATTTTCGGTATGGCACAGAATTACTTTGAACACTTAAATGTAGGCGAGTAAATAAAATTGCCTTGAAAAAGGCAGTTTTATTTTCAAACATTACATTCATTCGTAAGGTATTATTTTTTTCAACAGATACATACCGTCTTAATGTATGAAAGGAGAATAGTATGTCAAACTTAGACCAAAAAATCGAAAATGCTGCAAACAAAATTGAAGTTGCCGCAAATGAAGCATGGAAAAAGCGGTCATTCCGCATTGTATCTAAGTCTATATCTGCTGCGGCAGAAATCGGACTGATGATAGGAGCTGCACACTTATCTGAAAAAGGCTATAAATCAACAGCTACTTGTCTGTTTGGTTTAGGGGCAGTAGGACTTGTTTGTGATTTACTTTTTAACAGGAAATAGGAGGACACCGATATATGATACGCTATTTGAAACAATACAAACTGTTGCTGTTCCTTACGGTATTATTTACTGCAATCAGTTCCCTATCCTATGTATTTATTGCTATCTTATTGCAACAGGTTATGGATATTGTAGCTATGGGTGATATGGATGGCTTTATCAGAATATTGCTCTTTTCTTTAGTCTACTTTGCTCTTATGGGAGTATTCATGTACCTACAATCTTTGTTCAGTAAAAAATTTGTTTGTAAAATCATGAAAGCTGTCCGTTCTAAAACCTTTATAGGAATTGAACGGCACACGATTGAGGACTACTCAAAATATAATACTGCTGATTATCTATCCGCAATTACCAATGACGTAAAAATGATTGAAGATAACTATTTACTTCCTCTACTGCAAGTTATCCAGTATACGATTATTTTTATAGCTTCCCTTGCCGTAATGATTTACTTTGACATTATCGTTACAGTTTGCGTGATTATTGCAATCGCTATCATGCTTATTGTACCCAGTCTATTCGGAGGACTGCTCTCTAAACGACAGGATAAATATTCTGATATGCTATCCGATTTTACAAACCATGTAAAAGATCTGTTATCCGGTTTTGAAGTTATTAAGTCCTACCGAATGAAAAAGTATGTTCTCTCACGATTTGAGGCAAGCAACGAGGACACGATAAAAGCAAAATATTCCGTTGATAAAGCGATTGCTGCAAATGAAGCAGTTTCTATGGTTCTTGCACTTCTTGTTCAAGTTGTTGTTGTTTTCCTTTCAGCATACTTCATTATTATTGGGCGTATCAGTGCGGGAGCGTTATTAGGTATGGTACAGGTTAGCAGTAACCTTGCAAATCCGCTTTTAATTATTTTTAGTAATATTCCCAAAATTAAAAGTATCAAGCCGATTGCACAGAAGTTAAATGAATTTTCAGATTATAAGAAACAAGACACAGATACCCAAAAGTCCCCTACTTTCAATGAAATGATTTGTGTAGAGGATTTGCATTTTTCCTATGATAAAGAAAATGACGTCATAAACGGTATTTCATTATCCATTAAAAAAGGAAAAAAATATGCCTTTGTTGGTAAAAGTGGCTGCGGAAAATCTACGCTTATCAAGCTGATTGCCGGATATTATTCTGATTTCAAAGGCAATGTTCTGTATGATGAAGATAATCTTTCTATTGTGGATATTGATAAAGTAACCTCTTTGTCGTCGGTTATTCATCAGAACGTCTATATGTTTGACGAAAGCATTTTAGAGAATATTTGCTTGCATGAAAATTACAGCAAAGAAGAATTACAATCTGTACTGTCTGATAGTGGCTTATTGCATTTCATTGAACAAGTACCAAACGGACTGGATTATCATGTTGGGGAAAATGGTAATAACCTTTCCGGCGGGCAGAAACAGCGAATTGCGGTAGCAAGAGCTTTAATTCGTAAAAAGCCGCTGTTAATTTTAGACGAGGGTACTTCTGCTATTGATATGCAGACTGCGTATGACATTGAAAGCAGGTTATTAGCAATATCTGATTTAACGCTGCTTACAATCACACACAATATGAGTAAAGACATTCTTGAACTCTATGACGAGATTATTTTTATGGCAGACGGAAGAATCATTGAGCATGGCACATTTGAAACTCTTATTGCAAAACACGCTGCATTTTATGATTTCTACCAACTGAAAAAATAGGCATTTTATTTAAGGGAAAGCCGCTACTGGTTTACCTTACGGCGGCTTTGAAATTTATAAATCAAAGCCGCCGTTTTCCTTTTTCAAAATGAGAATACGGAGGGTGTATTAAAGTCACCCATTTTTAAGGACACGGCGGTATCCAGGAGGTATCGTAATGTCCTTATTTGTTTTTCATCCTTCTAACTTATCAAAAAAAGCCAGACTGATAAATCAGCTCATTACGGCTATGAAGATGAACACACACATCATCATATAGCAGTTTTTATCTTGCCCGGCTGCATTATGCAGTCGGGCTTTTCTGCGTTTTGGACAGTATCCGACTTCCTGCAGGAACTTTTCAAAATTTTTCTCCGATCTTGGTTGCCAAAAACCAATTTTCGCAGTTATCCCTGCGAAAGGGAGGAAATCTATCACCCGCTTTCGCCGCGGTTGCGAAAGGAGGTGAGAAAATGAAAAACTCCTATGAGCAGCGTGTTCAAAATCAGTTTGGCGGATTTTGTACCAGGGTTTTGAAAAACGCAGCCAAAGATATTCTTAAAGAATATACAAGGCAGCGTGACCATGAGAAATCTCTGGATGAACTATCGCCGGACGAGCTGGCACAGGCCGCCTCCTATGACAAGTATTTTCAGGACGAATATGTCTTTGAAGTGCTTGGACAGAAAGTGTTTGTGGTCGGTGATCTGCTGGCAGAGGCTCTGTCGCAGTTGCCGGAGGACAAGCGGGACGTGATCCTGCTGTCCTACTTCCTGGGAATGACGGACCGTGAAATAAGCGAGCAGCTTAATGTGGTCCGCCAGGCTATCAGTAAACGGCGCAGCGGTATCCTTAAAGAACTGCGTGAGTATTTGGAAAAGGAGGGATTTGAATGGCCCGAAACATAAGAGAGCCCATACCGCTGCCGGTGATCCTGGCAGCCTCAGAGGGTGACGAGAGAGCCTTGAATGCTGTACTCAATCATTACAAGGGCTATATTCGTTTCCTCGCCATGAGACCTATGAAAGATGAATACGGCAACGAACACCTCTGTGTGGACGAAGATATGAGGCTTCGCCTGGAGGCAAAGCTGCTGTATAGCATTGTAACAGGTTTCAAGGTTCTGCCGATCTAAGGTACATACCAACGAGGCGTGTTTTTCTCCCTTTCCTCGCCTCTGCGGTGGAGCCTGACCGGTTCCGAGATCGCTCTTTGACAAAGAAAGTCCGGCTGATAATTCCGTGACAGTATAGGGCAGCCAGATACATTCCCTCTGTGCCGAGCCATGCGGCAGGTACGCCATGACCCCGTTCTGGGCGAGCGATCAATACCATGCCATGGAACAGGTGTAGCAGCCTGTGGGCGATAATTCGCAGAGGGGCAGATACTCCCTTATAGCCACAGTCCGAGCGTACAGCGGTCCGGGAACCGTGAGGCGTCGCAGGCAATGGGTAGGGCCGCATGAGAACCATGCGGAGGTGAAATTCCTGTGGAGCCTTGCTAAAGGCCGTCTGGACCAGCCTATTTTCTACTTATCTATCGTTTTTACAGTAGAAAGGGATTTATATGCAAAAAACAGAAAAAAAGGCACCTGACATGGTGCGTGAATATAAAATCGGGAACACCGCTTATGTGGTGTCCTCCCGATCAAAAGAAACAGCTACGGAGGACGCTGTGACAAAGGTAAAAAGACTTATCAGAAATGATCTCCGAAAAAATGTTTCCAGTTAGGCATTGAAAGCAGCAGACAGTTCCCAGACAGCGCGGTATAATAAAGGTAAGCAAAGCAATGTCTGTTTGACTGTCGGATAAGGAGGTTATTATGTTACAGCAGTCAAACACATTCAATGTACTTCGCAATCCGGCGGAACTTCTGACTGATGATATAACGGCTCTGTACTGCCGTTTATCCCAGGATGATAAACAGGAGGGTGACAGCAACAGTATTGTAAACCAGAAGAAAATCCTCAAAAAATACGCATTGGACCGCGGCTACTCCAACTATCTGTATTATATTGATGATGGATACTCAGGAACTAATTTCAACCGCCCCGATTTTCAGAGGATGATTGCAGATGTTGAGGCAGGCAAGATAAAAAGGATTATCGTAAAGGATATGTCCCGTCTTGGCCGTGACTACCTGCAGGTGGGAATGTACACCGAGATCATCTTCCCGGACCATGACATTCACTTTATCGCCGTAAATGACGGGGTGGACAGTACCCAGGGGGATAACGAGTTCACACCTTTCCGCAATATCATCAACGAATGGTATGCAAAGGACACAAGCAAAAAAATCAGAGCTGTAAAAAAGGCCAAAGGAATGGCCGGCGAGCATATCGGCTCTCATGCCCCTTATGGATACCGAAAAAATCCTGATAATCTCAAAGAGTGGCTGGTGGATGATGAGGCAGCGGCAGTTGTCCGAGAAATCTTTTCCCTATGTGTTGGAGGATACGGTCCTACTCAGATCGCCAACATTCTGACAGAAAGAAAAATCCTTTGCCCTACTATGTATGCGGTAAGCAAAGGACTGAAACAGCCTTCGGTGGTTCCTGAAATACCTTATCAATGGAACGCACCGGCAGTATCAAAAATCCTGGAACGCATGGAGTATCTGGGGCATACCGTCAACTTCAAAACCCATGTTAAATCCTACAAGGTGAAAAAGAAGATCGACAATGACTCCTCCCAATGGAAAATCTTTAGGGATACCCATGAACCGATCATCGATCAGGAGACTTTCGATATTGTTCAGAAAATTCGGCAGGGCAAAAAGCGCCCTACTAAAATGGGGGAAATGCCCATGTTCTCTGGTTTGCTCTTTTGTGCGGACTGCGGTAGCAAAATGAGTTTTCACCGCAGGGTGGATGAACCTGCCGAGAAACACAACTATGTATGTTCCAATTATCGCGGGAATACAAAATCCTGTACCATGCACTATATCCGTAATGTAGTTGTTGAACAGATTGTTCTTGACAACCTGCGGGAAGTGATCGGCTATGTGTCACAGTATGAGGATGAATTTATCCGCATGGTGATGGATACGGATGTACGCCAGAGGAACAAGGAACTGACAAAACAGAAAAAGAGAATGTCGGAAATCCAAAGCCGCATGAAAGAGCTGGATAACCTTTTCCAACGTATCTATGAGGACAACATCAGCGGCAAACTGTCGGATGAACGGTTTATGAAACTGTCAAAGGGATATGACACAGAACAGGCCGACTTGCAGGAAGAAATGACAAGGCTACAGGAGCATATCCAGCAGGCAGAAAAACAGAGTGTCAATGTTGACCGTTTCCTCTCCATTGTGAAGAAGTACACCAACCTAACAGAGCTTACACCTGAAATACTGCATGAGTTTGTGGATAGGATAATTGTTCATGCCCCAGACAAAAGCAGCGGGCGGCGTTTACAGGAAATCGAGATTATCTACAATCACATCGGAACATTCGACCATTCAAAGGTCACTTTATGGAAAGGAAAAGCGGTATAGCACCAAAAATGCCATACCGCAAATCCTTACTTAAAAAACCATCCTTACGAAACCCTCACATTCTCAGAGGTTTCAGGTGAGTGTATCTATTTTGGTCACTCAAGATGGTTGCGGGAGGAGGACTTGAACCTCCGACCTCCGGGTTATGAGGCAGTCTCAAGCACAAATCGGAGTCATTTCGGCTCCGATTTGTGCTTTTTGCCACCATTCGCTCGGCGGATTTTCCGTTGTTTCCGTCCAGCCCTGCCTGCTTTTTTCGGATTCTGGGTCAAAACTGGGTCAGAAGCTCTCTATGAACGGTTTGCAAAGCGGAAATCCCCGCCACAGGTGTTTCATATTCGAGCCACACCCATCTCATACTTTGGAACGATTTACATTTTCGTCAGGGGCTGTATAATAAACTTAAATGATTATAAATCGTGTCAAAAGAAGTATTGACAAGGGGGCGTGCCCCCTTGTCCCGTAGGGGAACCCTACGGGACAATTCCACTCTGGTGCAAGGGAGGGACACGCTTGCAGGACAACATCATCGTAAAACCGTCCGTTGAGAAGCAGTTTGACCGTTTTCTGCGGCAGGGTCGCGCACTCTTTTTCAGCGCGCCCTGCGGCTTTGGAAAAACGGCGGTGGCGGAGGCGCTGCTCTCCGGCCGGGAAGTGCTGCGCCTGTCGGCGGACAGCGCGGATTTCAGCCTGCCGTCTGCGGAGACTGACTGGCAGATCTTACTGCTGGACGATTTGCAGGATATGCAGGAGGAGCAGGACTGGAATGCCCTGTGCGAGCTGATCCGCGCCTGCCCTGAGCGCCGCTTTGCCCTGCTCTCCCGCGGCGCGCCGCCGGGGAGTCTCATGGCCTTCCAATACACGGGGCTGATGACGGTGCTGGAGGCCGACGACCTGCTCTTTGATGCGGACGATGTGCGGCGGCTGCTCCGGCTTTACGGCGTGGAGGCGGCAGACAGTGAGATCGACGGAATTTTGAAAGAATCTGTGGGCTATCCGCTGGGCGTAGCCATCACCGCCCGGTGTATGTCTCCGGGCAAGCCGTGGACGCCGGAGTTGGTGGCACGGGTGTTCCGGGAGGTGTTTCTCTACTTTGAAACCGCCATCTACCGGCGCTTTGACCTGCCGGTGCGGCGCTTCCTGTTGGAGCTGGCCCCCTTTGAAGACTGCCAGCGCTTCCACTTCTGGTCGGGTTTCCGAGCTTTTCTTCTCTGGGAGATGGAGCGGGAATACACAGAGGAAAAGCGCCGCACGCTGCTCAGCCGCGGCGGGCTCTACTACGAGCTGAAGGAGGACTACGCCCACGCCCTGGAATGCTACACCAGCGGCGGTGACCATTCCAAGGTCTCCGAGCTGCTGGTGCGCAACGCAGAACTCCACCCCGGCATGGGTCACTATGCCGAGATGGAAAAATACTACCGCAGCCTGCCGGAGGCGGAAATTCTCGCCTCTCCCTCGCTGATGCAGGGCATGAGCATGCTCTGCGCGCTGGCGATGGACTACGAAGGCTCGGAGCGCTGGTACGGCGAGCTGCAAGCATTTGCCGAGCGCTGCGGCAGGCAGGACGCCGCCGGAAAGCAGGCCCGCAGCCGCCTTGCGTGGCTGGACATTTCTCTCCCCCAGCGGGGCGTGAACGGTCTGACGGAAACCATTCCAGCCGTGTTCCGGCTGCTGATGAACAAGGAAGTGACGCTGCCGTCCTTCTCCGTCACAAGCGCGCTGCCCAGCATCATGAACGGCGGCAAGGACTTTTCCGCATGGAGCAAAAAGGACGACCTGCTCTACAAAACCCTCCGTCTCCCCGTGGAGGCGGTGCTGGGGCGGGACGGCGTGGGCCTTGCGGACTGCGCCATCGCCGAAAGCAAGTTTGAAAAGGGAGAGGACGTGGCCGGTCGGATGCTGTCCCTTCTCCCACAGCTGAACGAGGTCCGCAACCGCGGCACGCCGGACATGGAGTTCGCCATCAGCGGTCTGCTTGCCCGCAGCCAGCTGGCAAACGGACAGCCCGCCGACGCGCGGCGCACCATCGAGGTGCTCCGTGAATGCTTTGCCGAGCGCGGTTTGACACGCTTCCTGCCCAATATGGATGCCATGCTCTGCCGCCTTTCGCTGCACACGGGAGATCTCGACGCGGCGGACACGTGGTATCGGGAAAAAGCCCCGCGGGAGCCGACGCACCTGAACGTCATGCGGCGCTACCAGTATCTCACCCAGGCCATGGTGGAGCTGGAGGACGGCAGACCGGACGCGGCGCAGCTGACGCTTGCCCCGCTGGAGCCGTACGTCCAAAACTGCGCCCGCATCATCGACGGCATTCACCTGAATGTCCTGACTGCCATCGCCCTGCACCGCAAGCGGGATGAGGCGTGGCGCGAGCCGCTGACAGCAGCACTGGCGCTGGCGGAGGAATACCGCTTCATCCGCACCGTCAGCGTTTACGGTGCGGCGGTGCTGCCGCTGCTGGACGCGCTGGAATGGTCGGGAAACGCGAAATGGCACAAACGGCTGATGGCGGATGTGCGGGCACAGGCGGCGTTCTACCCGCATTTCCTCGAACCCCGCCTTGCCCCCGGTGAGGAGTTGACGCCCACGGAGCTGCAAATTCTCCATCTGCTCTGCGCGGACAAGTCCAACGCCGAGATCGCACAGATCATGGATGTGAAGCTGCCGACCGTGAAGACCCATGTCAGCCACATCCTCGACAAGTTGGACGTGAAGCGCCGGGCGGAAGCCAAGACCGCCGCGAAAAAGCTGCATCTGGTACCGGAAGAGTTATAAAAACAACATCCGGCGGACGCCGGATTCGACATAAATGCAAACTGATCTCAAGGAGGAAGGACATGAAAAAACGACTATTGAGTGCATTCATGGCGCTGGCCCTGTGCCTGACGCTCCTGCCCACGGCGGCGCTGGCAGAGGGGACGGAGGGGACGGCGCAGACGCCCCCGGCCGTGGAGGAACCGGCAGACCCGGTAAACGGGGGAGCGAAGCGGGAAAGCCAGCCTGCGGAACAGGAAGAACAGCAGGAGGACTCGACTGTAAAGCAGGCCGTGGTCACCGTTCAGGCGATGATCGACGCCCTGCCTGACGCGGCGGAACTGGACGGCATGGACGATGATGATGCCATGGAGGTCTACGAGGCGTTTCAGACCGCCTGCGACGCGTATTATGACACCCTGACCGAAGAACAGCAGGCACAGCTGAAAAACACGGAGAAGCTGGCGGCGCTGTCCGACTGGTTCAACGCGCAGGTCGCGCCGCTGGAGGATAGCGGAGATATCTTCCCGGATACGGTTGATGCCGATGGCAGCATTATAAGGGATGAAAATTGGAGACGAAACGGCCCCATCTGTGAAAACAGCGAGACGGACGCATACTTTACCGGCGACGAATTCTACGTGGTTCAAGAAAATGACAATGTAACCATTCGTGGAAATTTGACCATCGGCGGCAGCTGCGCTCTAATCCTCTGCCGGGGCGCAACGCTGACGGTGGAGGGCGCTTTGATATGCAGCGGCAACTATTCTATTTACGGGCAATCAGACAAGGGTAACAACGCCGGACGGCTGGTTATCGAAAATTCCAAGGGCGGCGGCGCGGCAATCCGGTCGTCTGAAAATGGGGCTCCAACCCTTTCAATTTACAGCGGCGAGCTGGAGATTCACAGCGGGAACTCCGATAAACTTGTTGACGGGGTCAAGCTGTCCAGCACACGCCATATCCACCAGGGCACCCTTGACAGCACGGCGGTATCCCCCGAGGTGTGGGGCGCGGTCTCGCTGGAGGGCAAGACACTCACCCTTGCATACTGTGATCATGACAACGCCACATATATGCCTGCCAACCAGACACAGCATACAAAGCACTGCCTGGACTGCGGATTTGTTGGAACTGCTGTGGCCTGCGGAAACAATGGCTCGATCGGCTATGTGTCGGACGGTGCCAATGGCCACTATCAGAAATGCCCCTGCGGGAACAAGTTTGGCGAGAAAATTGAGCATACGATTGTGACCGCGCCAACGAATGACGGGAAAAAGCACACATCTATGTGTAGGATTTGCGGCTATACCCCTGAAAGCGGTACAGAGGCAGAGCACTCCTATGATGAAAACGGCCAATGCACAGTTTGTCACTTCCAGCCCATTCTGCAAGGCGCGAACGGCAACCTGTACGATGATCTTGCAACAGCTCTAGACGAGGGAGAGACAGCACTGACGCTGGTATCCTATGCGACAGGGGATGCTAATAAGAGCATTGTAAAGACGAACCTCGAGTTTGACAGAAATGCGACTATCACGCTGGATATGGGCGGCTGCACCTTGGAAAACAGCACAGGCGGTGCAACGCTCACGGTTGCAAGCGGTACGCTGACCGTCAAGGGCGACGCGACGATCAAGCAGACGGGCTCGGGCGAATTGGCTTCTTCCACCATCTCCGTCACCGGCGGCAAGGTGATTTTCGAGGGCAATTTGACCGCCACCCGTGCAAGCGGCAAGCCCGCTGTCGAAGTCACCAACGGCACATTGCGGCTCAAGGCGGGCGATGTGCTCAACGGCGGCGTCTCCGTGGCGGGCAGCACCACCTATGCGAATGTCAACGCCCTGCTGGGCGATGGCCTTGCCTTTGCGAAAGTGGGTGAAATTTCCGCCATCGTCAAGGGCGATGTCGAGTCCATCTCCGAGAACGTGACGGTGGTAGCGCATACGCACGACTTCAAGCCGGGCAGCGATGGGAAGTACGTCTGCGCCTGCGGCTATGTCTGCCCGCATGACAAGTTTGAGAACGGCGTATGCACCGTCTGCAGGAATGAATGTGCGCACAAGATCACGGAGAGCACAGACGCGGCCGGAAACGTCACGGCGAAATGCACCGTCTGCGGCGCGCAGATGGCCGTGAAGAGCGAGACAGGCGGGACCGTGACCTACGGCACAGACTTTAAGGCGGCGATGCGCAATGCAACAAACGGCACAAAAATCACCTTGCTGGCGGATGTTTCGATTCCTAACAGAACGGGTATTTCCGGCGACAATACAACGGTTACGCTGGATCTGAATGGACACAAGATCACAGGCGGCTGGCTTGATGTCGGGAATAGAGATGCTACTACTCACACAACCCGCACCTTGAAAATTATCGGCAAAGGCAGTTATGAACCTCCAGAGTTTGGCGGCCTTATCACTGTTTTTGTGAAAGCTACGCTGGATTTGAGCGAGTGGGAAGGCGGTACGATCAGCGAGATCAATATATCGGATAACTCGACCTATGACGCAGAAACGCGGGAACCCGCAGTAATCGTAGGGCCGAAGGCAGGTACGATCGGAAAACTGTCGTTCGGGAATAATCAACTTGGCGAACTGAAAAAGACTAAATTGAGCGGCGGCAGCTTTAATGAGATTTGGGCAGCGGCTCACCAGCCGGTCAAGCTTGGCGACTTGCTTGTATCCGGTTACGCACTCCAATATAAAGACGGGTCGTATGAGCAGCACACAAAAACACTCCAAGACGAGTCTATCCACAACGTCAAGGTCGTAAAATGCCTGCATCCGAACATGAAACCGGGTGAAGATGGCGTAGCGACATGCGAATACTGCGGCAAGAGCGGCAAATTCGTAGCCTCGGTGGATGGCAATCTCTATACCGATATGGATGCTGCCATCACCTATTGGCTGGCAAAAGGCGGCACATTGAAGTTGTATACCGATTATACCGCTGCCACTGAAAAAGCTACATGGACTATTGTCTCCGGAGAGCACTCCATCGACCTGAACGGACATAGTATGTTTGTTCAAGATGATGGCGCATTCAAGCCCACCAACAATATGCATTTGACGGTTACCGACGACACGGAGCGCGGTCAGATTGAGAATATCCTCCTTGATGGGAGTCAGCGCGGGAGCTTTACGCTGGAGAGCGGTTATGTCTGCAATCTGGAGATGACCGGCGGCGCTGTCGTTGCGCTGAAGGGCGGCAGCGTTGACAATCTGGATGTACAGAATTGCTCCGCAAGCACAAATCTTTCCATTCAGGGCGGCAGCCTTGGCAAACTGAATATAACGGATTGGGCTGATGGCATGCATGTTTCCGCCACGGGCGGCAGCCTTGGCGCGTATAATCTGCCAAGCGGCAAGATTCTCGCGGATGTGCTGGATCACCAATATTACGCCGAAGGCACAAGCCTTGATAGACAGGTGGATACGGCGCAACGTACGGAAAAATTCGTTATCCAGCAAGCCCCTCACGACTTTGGATCGACTTCTAAAGCGGCAAATGTTCCCATTAACGGCAGCATCCCCTTCAGGGTTGACTCACCCAGTGGCGATGCTACGGGCTACTATGATGTGAGGTGGTATCGCAGAACGAACAGTGGCGCAGAACATATGATGGAGAATAGAGTGGCTGGCGTGAATGTCAATGATAAGCTGGATGTATTCTGCGTGATCACAGGGGCGGATAGACCCGGCGGAGCAATGAAGTGGCAGGTGACAGTCAAGGACTATACGATAAATGTCGTGCCTGCCATGCTGAACGGCGCAACTGTAACGCTGGATCATGACAGCTTCGTGTTCGACGGTAATAGTCATACCCCCACAGTTACCAGCGTAACGCTGGACAACAAGGCCCTGACGAACGACGACTATACCGTTTCCGTCGATAAAAAAACCAACGCCGGGACCTACGAGCTGATCGTCAACGGCAAAGGCAATTACACGGGCAAAGTGGAAATACCGTGGACCATCACGAAGCGGATCATCAGCGTCAAGGATGTGACGCTTGGCGATAAGACTTACGATGGGAAAGTGGAGGACGACCCCAATAAGGTCACCGGCGTGAACTTTGAAAATCTGCCGGACAGCGTGACCTTCACCAAGAACACGGATTACACGATCGCCAGTGTGACCTACGACAGCCCCAATGCCAACGTCGAAAACCTCGCAACGGTCCGTGTGAAGCTGGAGGGGCTTGCCGCGGTTAACTACGCTTTTAACGCAGACGGCCAATCTTACGTGGAGTTCCGGAAAGAGAACGTCGCCATCCAGAAGGCCGACGCGGACACGGTGGAGCCCATCGAGTTCAGCATCGCCAACGGCGTCGCCAAGACCTACACGATCCCGCTCCCCGCTCTGCCGAAGCCGACCGCCCCCTGCGAGTACGGCCAGATCACCTACGGAAGCACGCCGACCGTTACCATGGATGTCGCCGGTTACTACACAGACGGCGCGAAGGTTGAAAACGGCAAGTTGCTCCTGCCCATTGAAGCTAAGGACACGGAGGATACGGGCAAGATCGGCACAGTCACGATCACGGTCTCTACGACCAACTACGATGACTTTCCCCTGACCATCAACGTCAAGGCCACCAACAAGATCGTCCCCACCGGCGAGCCGACACTGAGCGCGAAGACGCTGACCTACGGTCAGGCGCTCTCCGCCATCAAGCTCTCCGGCAAGCTCCACGACAATGTCAACAACAAGGACGTCGAGGGCATGTTTACGTGGGCGGACGGCACGGTCAAGCCCAGCGCGGGTTCGTATGAAGCGGCGTGGAAATTCACTCCCACCGACGGCGATACCTACGCCGAGACCACCGGCACGGTGACGATCACCGTCAACAAGGCGAAGCCCACCGGCGATCCCATCTACACCAGGATCACGGCCGCGAATAAGACGCTGAAGGACGCCGCGCTGAAGCCCAACGCCAGTTGGCCCACCGGCACGATCCAGTGGGTGGACAAGGACGGCAAGGAGCTGGAGAACACCACCGAGGTCAAGGCAAACACCGCGTACAAGTGGATCTTCACCCCGGGCGCTGAGTTCGCGGCCAATTACACCACGGCTGAGGGTACGGTCATCCTCTACTCCGTCAGCACCGGCGGCGGTGGCGGCGGTTCCTCCTCCGGCAGCACCGTCAAGACCGACACCGTCACGAACCCGGACGGCTCCGTTACCAAGACCGAGACCAAGAAGGACGGTACCAAGGTGGAGACCACCACCGGCAAGGATGGCAGCGTCTCCCAGACCACGACCAATCCCAACGGCAGCTCCGTCACCGAGACCAAGGCCGCTGACGGCTCCACCGGCACCGTCAAAACCGACAAGAACGGTCAGACCACGGCGGAAACCACCCTCAGCAGCAAGGCCATCGAGACCGCCAAGCGCAACGGCGAGCCGGTGAAGGCCCCCGTGGAGGTCAAGGCCACCCGCAATTCCGACACCGCCCCCACAGTCAAGGTGGAACTGCCCAAGGGCGCAGGGGAGACCAAGGTGGAAATTCCTGTTTCCAACGTGAAACCCGGCACGGTGGCCGTCCTCGTCAATCCCGACGGCACGGAGGAACTTTTGAAGGATTCCATCCCCACCGAGAACGGCGTCCAGCTGACGGTCAACGGTGGCGCGACAGTCAAAATCGTTGATAATTCTAAGGATTTCATCGACACCCGGAACCACTGGGCCAAGGACGCCATCGACTTCGTCAGCGCCCGTGGGCTGGTGAACGGCATAAGCGCCACGATCTACGCGCCCAACGCCTCCACCACCCGCGCCCAGCTGTGGACGATCCTCGCCCGCCAGGCGGACGCGGACTTGACCGGCGGCGCGAATTGGTACGAGAAGGCGCAGGCGTGGTCCAAGGAGAAGGGCATTTCCGACGGCGCGAACCCCAACGGCACCATCAACCGCGCCCAGATGGTCACCATGCTGTGGCGCGCCATGGGTCAGCCTGCCACTGCCTCCGGCGCCAGCTTTGCTGACGTTCCCGCTGATGCTTACTACGCAAGCGCGGTGTCCTGGGCCGTGGAAAACGGCATCACCACCGGCGTGGGCGGTGGCCGCTTCGTCCCCACCGCCACCTGCACGAGAGCGCAGATCGCCGCGTTCCTGGCACGCTCTATGAAGTGACGCGAAAACAGCTCCGGTCTCTTTTACGGAAAGGGACCGGGGCTGTTTGCCGTGAACTGCTGTTTTTGCTTTTGCACCGCTGGAATCAATGATGGCCACCCGACCTCAGAAAACGGCAAATGAGCCGTTTTGACAAGCGGCCGTCCGGCGTTTCAGCAGCACGTAAAGCGCACCGAGGGTAGTGATACCACCCCCACCGCGCACGTTCAGAAAGTACTGCGCACGGAGCGAAAAAACGGCAACATCACCAAGTTGCAAACAGACCACGCAGCCCAGCGGGGCCGCGACGCCGGAGGAAGCGGACACACGCCATAGGCGTGCATCCGCTTCCTCCGGCTGTTCTTTCGGTGGCGATTTCGCTGGCAGCACAAGACCGTGCTGTGGCCGAGGGAGGGAAGGCCCGTGTTTCGCCGTGTGAGCCGCTGTGTGCGATTCTTCTCCGAAAGCCGAGTGTGTACCCACTTTCGCTCGTGAAAGCGAATGTGGGCCGTTTGTACCGGAGGTGTTGAAGACCGTGTGGACAATGTGCTGGAAACGTTGGTATAACTGCGTTTCCTGCGCTTTTCACGGCTTTTTCGAGGACGAAAAAGAAAGCAGGATAAAGGGCTGGCGTCGGAACCGACGCTCTGCCCAATCACTTCTGCTCACCTTCGCGTGATCAATGGTGCAGGGCAAGCGTGTTTTGCGCCACCGAGGTCGATGAAAAGAGACTTTCGACCGTTCAAAAATCGCACCGCTGTAACTAAAGAGAACGCCCCCGGCAGCGCAGAAATTGCGCCGCAATAGACAAAGATAGGGCAGCGTGGTCTAAGCGCAAATGATAACTTTCTGATAACTGTTCCGTTTTCTGGTAGCTTTTCCCTCTTGGCTACGGTATTGTTCGTTGCGAAAGGGGCTGATACCATGCCAAAAAGACGAGCAAACGGGGAAGGGAACATCCGAAAGCGCAAGGACGGACGCTGGGAAGGACGCTACACAGTCGGTCACGATCCTGAAACAGGGAAGTCCATCATCAAAAACGTCCTTGGTAAGACGCAGGCCGAGGTCAAGGAGAAACTGAAAAAAGCCATCGAGGAAAACGTGGGCATCGACTACGGACGGGCCAAGACCTACACCGTGGGTAACTGGTTAGAAGTGTGGTATGAGAACTATGCCAAAATCAAGATGCGCCCATCCACCTACCTGACCTACCATGGCTACATCGAAAACCACATCAAGACGCAGCTCGGTAAGATCCCGTTGAATGATCTGACGACGCTGCATCTGCAACAGTTCTACAAGAAATTGTTGGCGGAAGGGCGGGTAGAGCGAATCGAAG
>QWCH01001614.1_pt1 | contig 32926 bp, 32 predicted proteins | sample 1972671 | NCBI WGS metagenome assembly QWCH01 (sample SAMN09866713, study PRJNA288562) | Human gut metagenome isolate term3_stool, whole genome shotgun sequencing... | isolation source: gut | host: Homo sapiens | place: USA: California
GAGGTATTAGTGAAAGGACTTTTTCTCACCGGCAAAAAATTCTTTCCTGTCGGTTCTCTCCCCGACCAAATAAATCGAGAGCCTTTTCGCCCCACCGGTCAAACAGGGGCGCCGGTCTATTGTTTCACCTTTTCAGCAGACCTCATCGGGCAATTTGGGGGTCTGCCTTAAGCGGGAACCCGCCTCCCACCTGCACCTTGAAAATTGAATAAAAATCTCCCCCGTACACTTGGTACGAAGGAGATCCGGAATCTCTGCTATTTGCTGTCACTTATCCGGCTTTTTTGCGCCGGAAGGAGATCACCGCGACACAGGTGCCGATGGCAAAAGCCCCCAGAGCCGCCGCGTAAACCCACCAGCTCACCGGATGGGTTTCATCGGGTGCTGCCTCCACGGTAAAGTGGGTGGTGGCATCTCCCCTTGCCGAGCGAATGGCCAAAGCATGCTCCCCTTCGGCCAACTGCTCCAGGTAGCTTTCCCGCAGCTCTACGATGATGTTGCCTTCCCCATTCCGCTTCTCGTAGCTTTCGGAGGGCAGCACCGCGCCATCTACCAGCACCTCGGCAAAGTCCCCAAACGCCGCGTTGGAGCGGAAGGTGAGGGTGCTGCTTTCGCCCTTTTTCCACCGGGCATCGTTGCCCTGTATGATGCTCGGCGGCACCTTTTCGGTTACTGTATTCTCCGCGGTGAGCTCCGTTTTGCCGTTCGCGTCCGCAAAGTACTTATCACAGGCGGTGCAGTGCCAGCATTCCACCCGGCCATTGGCCGCCGCTGTGGCGGCTATCGCCTCCAGCTTTTCCAGGGAGGCGTGGCGGGTGGGGTCGGTCTTGCCGTATTTGGCGCCGCACAGGATGCAGCTTGCCCGCTGGGTGCAATTGGGGGTGCCGCCGTAGCACTTCCCGTTTTGCTGGTCGAAGCAGCCGCTGGCTGTGCAGCGGCGGGTATGGGTCCCATCCCCATTGGAGCGCCAGGGGCCCCACCGGTGGACGATGCCGGGATCCGGCTCATCCTTGCTGTCATCCGGCCGGATGATCACAATGACCCGGTTTTCGGTCCACCGGGCGGTGATGGTCATATCCTCGGCCGGCATGGTGGTGGGAATGGTCTTATCCCAGCCGGCAAAGGTGTAACCTGTTCTGGTGGGAGCAGCCGGAGGGGTGATGGCCGTGCCGTAGTCCTGCTTAATGACGATATCCTGCCCGCCGTTTTCCGGCTTAAAGGTGATGGTGTATTGGTTGACCTGCCACCGGGCGGTGATGGTCATATCCCCGGCCGGCATGGTGGTGGGAATGGTCTTATCCCACCCTGCAAAGGTGTAACCTGTTCTGGTGGGAGCAGCCGGAGGGGTGATGGTAGTACCATAATCTTGGGTAATGGGAGCGACCTCGCTGCCGCCGGCGGTATCAAAGGTGATAGTGTACCGGTTGAGCTGCCACTTTGCCGTCAAGGTCAAATCGGTGGCCACGGCATCGGCAAAGTTCCATTCGCTTTCGCCGTTGTACCAGCCGATGAAGGTATAGCCCTCTTTAGTGGGGTCGGCAGGTCGGTCGGCAGGGGTGTTGGCACGAATCTGGGATGCTACTTCGCTTCCACCCTCCGACTGGAAGGTGACCGTATAGGCCCCGATGACCTCCCCGGTGATTTGGGCGCCGGGGGACTGCGTAAACCGGCCACCCGCCGCGATAAACACGCCGTTGGCCGTCTTGCCTTCCTCCTGCCCGGCCACGCAGCCGGTAATGGTCCCGGCGGACATCTCGAACCGGCCGCCATCTTCCACATAAATACCGCCGCCCTCGCGCGCCGTACAACCCACGATATTGCCGCCCCGCATGAGGAGCGTGCCGCCTTTCCTCACATAGATACCGCCGCCGCAGGTATTTCCTGCTTCTCCTGTGCCGGTGCCACCGGTGATGGCGCCGCCCTTTATCTCGACAATGTTTTCACTCTCGGCATCCTCTGCCGCCAGCTTCCACAGGGCGTTGCTCTTATCGAACTTGTGAACGGCATTGGGATTGCTGTCAATCAGCGTCAGCTCTCCATTTTGGGTGACATGGATCAAGTTGCTGACCCCGCTGGTTGTTTTCAGTAAGTGGCCGTTCAGATCGATGGTCACCGCTCTTTGTACCGTCATATAGGCGGTGATCTCAATATCCCCGGTCAAGCGGATGACCGCGGCATCGGAATTCAGCGCATCCGAAAGATCATTTGAAGTGGCTGCCTCCCGAAAGGCGGTCAGCCGCAGGGTGCTTTCCTTCTGGATATTATAATCTGCCAGAGTGCAGCCGTTCTCCAAAAATCTGCTGCCAAAATACAGGCATTTCCCATCTACCGAAACACCCGTGTTCTGGATCTTCTGCTTGACATTATCGATGATGTCGCCGATTTCCACCTCCAGGGTCAGCGGTTCTTGCCGGCCCAGGGCGCTGCCATCCACATAAATTGGCATGGCATGGGCGGTGGCGAGCAGCATGGCCAGGGCCAGCAGGATGGCCAACGCGGTCAGCAGTGCGGGCCATATCCTCTTTTTCATCGTTCGGCACCTCCTTACTGTGTCGATGCGGGTTGCTTTCCTCCTCTTTTTAATTATACATCACTCCCGGCCGAAATGCCATTGGCAGGTTTGCCCGGAAATGACACGGCTTTATGGGCAATATGGCACAAGGGGCAGAAAAGCCGCCCGTGGGCGGCTTTTGTGGGATGCTTAGGACCCCAGCAGGGTGACGGTGATGGTGAAGGTCTGGCCGCGGCCGGTACGGCTGGCCCGGTACAGGCTTATTTCCACGGTATCGCCGGGCTTGTGCTGTGCCAGGATATCGCTGCAATCGGCACGGCTGGTGATGGCCCAGCCATCAATGGAGGTGATGATATCACCGACCTCGGCGCCCTGACGGCCTACATCGCTGTCCTCATTGATGGACATGATGCGCAGACCCGCCGGGATGCCGTAATAATTGGCTTCATTGCTGCCTACTTCCACCACGGTGATGCCCAGCTGTGCCCGACCGGTCACCCGGCCGTGCTGCATTAAATCGTCCAGAATGGGCAGGGCGGTATTGATGGGGATGGAGAAGCCGATGCCCTCGTAGCCTTCCTCCACCAGCTTGCTGGAGGTGATGCCCACCACCTGGCCGTAGGTATTGATGAGGGGGCCGCCGCTGTTGCCGGGATTGATGGCGGCATCCGCCTGGATGCAGACCATGGTGTAGCCCAGCTCGGTGGTGATGGTGCGCTGCACCGCCGAAATGTAGCCGACGGTTTGGGTGGAGGCCAACGCCAGACCACCGGGATTGCCGATGGCGACCACCATTTCGCCGACCTCCAGCTCATCGCTGTTGCCGAAGGTAGCCGCGACCAGCCCCTCGGGCGGGTTCTGCATTTTAAGCAGAGCCAGGTCGCTCTGGTTATCCGCCCCAATGACGGTGGCATTGTAGCTGTCGCCGTTCTGCAGCACGACCTCGAACTTTTCGCCGCCGCTGACCACATGGGCATTGGTGATGATGTAGCCGTTTTCCGAAAGGATGATGCCGCTGCCCTGCGCGGTGGAGCTGCTGCCGTAGGTGATGATGCCCACCACCGAGGGGGCGCACTTTTTATAGATGCCGGCGGGAGTCAAAAGGCCGTCTTCGGTGGTATCCGGCACATTATCCTCCGGCTTGTTCTGCTGGTCGATCTCCGGCAGGTGCTCCAGCTCATTGCCGATGGACGAATCCTGATCCGGCTGCGGGGCAGGCTTGCTGCCCCAGACGGAGGCCCCGACGCACAGCGCCCCCACCAGCAGGATGACCACCCCCATGGCGATGAGGAAGTACTTCAGGCCGCTGCTTTTCCGGGCGCGGGCAGGGCTTTGGCCGTAGTTGCCCCGGTAATCCTGGTAATCCCAGTGGTAGTTGCTGTCATTGCTGCGGTTTCTCATGCTGTTTCTCCTCCCGGCCGGCAGCGGGGGCCGCCGGCAATGTGGTAAAGCTGGCATCTACCATAGGGGCTTTGCGGTTGACGCCTTTTTTGTAGTGGGCGGGGTCGGCCTTGAGGCCGAATACAAACTCGGTGTATTCCCCGGGCTGGCTGCGGACGAAAATTTCGCCCTCGTGGACATTCATAATGGTGCGGCAGATGGAAAGCCCCAGGCCTACGCCGTTTTTATCCAGGCTGCGGCTGCGGTCGGTCTTATAGAACCGGTCGAAGAGCCGCGGGATCTCCTCCGGCAGGACACCGGAGCCGGTATTGCGCACCGCTACCATAATATTCTCGCCCTCGGTATAAAAGTCGAAGGAGAGCTTGCCGCCTTCATTGACGAATTTGACGGCGTTATCAATGAGATTATACACCACCTGCTGGATGAGGTCGGCATCGGCCAGCACCCAGTAGCGGTCGGTATCCAGCCCCTCCACCTCGATGTGCTTTTCCTCCAGCCGCTGCTCAAAGCCCAGCAGCGTATTGGTGACAAGGGAGGTGATCTCCACCTCGGTGGGCTGGATGGTGCGCTCGCCGGCCTCGATCTGGCTGAGGGTGAGCATATTGCGCACCAGGCGGGAAAGGCGCTGGACCTCGCTGGAGACGATGTGCAGATAGTGGTTCTGCCGCTCCGGCGGGATGGTGCCATCCAGGATACCATCGACAAAGCCGCCGATGGTGGTCATGGGGGTTTTTAATTCATGGCTGACATTGGCGGTAAAGCTGCGGCGCACCGATTCGGTGAGGGCCAGCTCGGTGGCCATGTTATTGAAGGCGGAGGCCAGCCGCCCGATCTCATCATCGCCCTCCACCGGCACCCGGACCGAGAAATCGCCCTTAGCGAAGGCACGGGTAGCGGCGGCCATCTGCCGCAGGGGGTTTACCAGGCTGGTGGTGACAAAATAAATGACGATAAAGCTGACCACCAGCACCACGATGGCCGCGATGAGGAACATCTGGAGCATATCGCCGGCCAGGGCACGGTTGGCAGCCCGGGCGGTGGCCATAACGGCACCCACCAGAAGGCCGTTTTCATCCACCACGGGGGTGGCCACGGCGTACTGGGGGTCTTCCCCGGTGCCGGCCATGACCACGGAGCCCTGATAGCTGCCGGTTTTGGAGAGGCTATCCAGGACAGCCTGCGGCACCGACTGGGGGATGGCGCTCTCGGTAGTATGGGCCATAATGAGGATATTGCCCTTGTTATCGGAAAGGTAGATGTCGGCCTCGATGGCGGAGCCCAGCACGGCATACACCGGCTGCAGGGTATCGCTGCTGACATAGCGGTACTCGTGGGCGGCGTAATTTTCCATGGTGAGGCGGGCGGCCTGGGTCACATTTTTCTCCAGCAGGCTGATTTTTTCCTCCCGCAGGTAGTCATTGGCCAGCACCATAAAGATGGAGCCGACCAATACCATACTGAGCAGAATGATGGCGCAGCACACCGAATAGTACTTGCCCATCAGGGTTTTCTGCGAAGTTTTCATTCTTATTCCTTGACCTCGAACTTATAGCCGACGCCCCAAACGGTCTTGAGGCTCCACTGATCGCTGACGCCTTCCAGCTTTTCGCGCAGGCGCTTGATGTGGACATCGACGGTGCGGCTGTCGCCGTAGTACTCGAAGCCCCAGACCTCATCCAGCAGCTGATCGCGGGTGAATACGCGGTTGGGGTGACTGGCCAGGTGGAACAGGAGCTCCAGCTCCTTGGGCGGGGCATCCACGACCTTGCCATCCACTTTGAGCTCGTAGCGGGTCATATTGACGGTGAGCTTATCGTAGCTGACCTCCTTGACCTCACCTTCGGCGGTGCCGACGGGGCTGCTGCGGCGCAGCACGGCCTTGATGCGGGCCACGATCTCCTTGGTATCGAAGGGCTTGACAACATAGTCATCGGCGCCCAGCTCCAGGCCCAGCACCTTATCGAAGGTTTCGCCCTTGGCGGTGAGCATGATGATGGGGCAATCGCTCTTTTGGCGGATCTGCCGGCAAACCTGCCAGCCATCCAGCTTGGGCATCATGATATCCAGGAGGATAAGAGAGGGCTTTTCGCTCTCGAACTTGGCCACGGCTTCTTCGCCATCGTGGGCCATTACCACCTCGAAGCCCTCCTTTTCCATGTACAGGCGCAGCAGCTCGCAGATATTCAGGTCGTCATCGGCTACCAGGATCTTGTCCATCATTGCTATTTCCTCCTTACAGGTCATAGTATTCTAACTTACATTATAGCACCGGCGGGGTCTTTTGCATAGCGCCGAATGTGGCGATTTTGTTAAAAAATTGTGAGGAGGGCGGACGCTGGCAAGGAACAGGCGTCACCGCCCTAAAATTTTCCGTTGCCCACCTGCGGCGCCCATGGTAAAATGATAGAAAACCTGCCGCAGCGGCAAAAACATACAGGAGAAAACGCCATGAAAAAGATGCTATCACTCGCAATCGCTTTGGCACTTTGCTTTAGCCTTTGCGCCTGCGTCGGCAACGCCCCGCAGGGAAAGTCCGCATTGGACTGGGACGCAATGCAGGAGGAACTGCAGGCCTCCTCGGAGGTTCTGACCGCGCAGCTGACCAACTTTGCCTTTTACTCTGGAGATATCCTGGGGAGCTCCGCCTATCCGTTGGAGGACCGACAGATCCATCTTTTTATTTTAAGTACGGTAATGTTCATGGAGGAGGAGAGATACCTGTACCATGATTTTGTCACCATGGATGATGAGGGGTGTTACCACTTTCCAAAAGAAAAGATACAGCAGATGGCTGAGGAGGTGTTTGATATTCCGGATTATGAGTTTGGTGAAGATACCTATGTTCCCGAAACCGGGGAGTATGTGTTCTGGTCCGGCTTTGGATGGGGGAATACTCCGGTGTGCAGGAACACGGAGGTTCAAATTGATCGGGAAAAATCCGAGGTAAGCGTCAGTTACGAACTGCACGGCAACGTATATTATGAAAATCCCTATAAAATTGGGGACTTCCGGACCCGTTTCTCCGTAATGACACGGCCGGACGGCAGCTTCTTCCTGCATTATCTGGATACCGTTTCCCTCTGATGAGGCAGGTCACACCCCCAGCAGCAAGCGGACCGCAAGGGCACTGACCAGCGCCGCGGTCAGATCCCCGGTGAGGGCAGCGGCCATGGTGTGGCGGGTACGGCGGATCCCCACCGCGCCGTAGTAGACCGCGATAGCGTAGAAGGTGGTCTCTGAGGCGGCGGCCAGCACACTGCCTACCCGCCCGATGAAGCTATCCGGGCCGTATTCCCCCAGCAGCTGGTGCAGCAGGGCGGTACCGCCGCTGCCGGAGACCGGCCGCAGCAGGGCCAATGGCAGTACCTCCGCCGGGAAGCCGATAAGCTGAGTCACGGGGCGAAGGAAGCCGGTGAGGACATCCAGGGCGCCGCTGTGGCAGAACATGGTGACCACCGTAAGCAGGCAGACCAAGGCCGGGGTGATGGAGGCGGCGGTTTTGAGCCCCTCTTTGGCTCCCTGCAAAAAGCAATCGAACACATCCACGCCGGAGCAGAGGCCCCAGCTGAACAGGCCGGTGATGAGCAGCGGGATGAACCAGGCGCTGAATGACATGGAATGCCCTCCCTTTTGATGAAATTCGCGGATGGGGTGAAGGGCGCCCGCAGAGCGCTCCGGCTGGGCCGGAGCGCTCTGCGGGCGCCCCACCTCCTGCACGGGCCTGCCTTTATTCCGGCCGGTGGGACTTCCCGCGCAGCAGGCGGTCCAGCAGCAGAACCATGGCCAGGGACGAAAGCCCGGTGAGCCATACCGCCGGCAGGATCTCCATGGGGGCGGCGGAGCCGGCCTGCTGCCGCAGCGCGGCGCAGGTGGTGGGGATGAGCTGGAGGGAGGCGGTATTCATCGCTACAAAGGTGACCATGGCATTGCTGGCGCTGTCCTTATGGGGATTCAACTTTTGCAGCTCCCGCATAGCGGCAAGGCCCAAGGGAGTGGCGGCATTGCCCAGGCCCAGCAAATTGGCGGAAAGATTCATGCAGATGGCCTGCATGGCGGGGCTGCCCTGCGGCACCGTGGGGAACAGCCACCGGGTGAGGGGATGCAGCAGCCGGGCCAGCGCTTCCGTAAGGCGGCAGCGGCGGGCAATCTCCATCAGGCCGCTCCACAGGCACAGCATACCGGTGAGGGCAATGACCAGGCTTACGGCTTCCCCGCAGCCGGAAAGCGCCGCGGCGGAGAGCGCTTCCATCCGGCCGGTGAAGGCCGCGGTGACGACCGAAAAAATAAGCAGGGCGGTAAGGATACCGTTCATCATGGGCGGAGCTCCTTTCTTCAATTTGGCGGGAATAGAGATGAATTATCAACATCTTTTTCTCCTTACGGGAGCGTATTGCGCTAATGTTTTCCTTTTTTGATGTGTTTTATCGAATTATGTAAAATAACGGAATCTGTGCGCATTTTATCAATTTTAGCAACAATAACCAAAAAAGCGGCAAATTAGGGGCGAAAATTATCCACAAGATTTGCGAAATTGTGCTAATTACCTCTTGAATTTCATGGAAAATAATAGTACACTTAGTAGCAAGGTAGAGAAAAAGCGAGAATATTAGAAGATATTGTAAACCGCCAGCAAACCACCTAACTTTATTAAGGAGGAACCTGTACCATGAAATCCACCGGCATCGTAAGAAAAGTTGACAACCTCGGCCGTATCGTTCTCCCTGTAGAGCTTCGCCGCACCCTCGGCATCGACATCCACAGTGATGTTGAAATTTATGTAGACGGTGATCAGGTCATTCTTAAGAAGTACCTGCCCTGCTGCATTTTCTGCGGCTCCAAGGAAGAGCTGGCTACCTATGACGACAAGTATGTCTGCCGCAGCTGCCGCACCAAGCTGGGCAAGCTGTAATTCCCAAACCACAAAAGACAAGCGAAGCCCCTGCCACATGGCGGGGGCTTTCTTTTTTGTGGTGGCCCGGCGGCGAGGGCGGGGCCTTTTTTGCAAAGGTATAAACTGAGTGCCTACCCGACGGAGGCTAATTTGTGGGCGCCTGGCGGCGGCGCACTGATTTTGCAGAGTGCAAGACCCGTACAGTTCGCCGCCGGGGCGTTTGATGACATAGTTTGCGCCAACAACCCCTCCGTCAGCCGATCGGCTGACACCTCCCCTTACACAGGGGAGGCTTTTGGATGGTGCAGTGTCACACTCCTTACACTGGGGAGGCTTTAGGGGAACGCGAAAGGCCCCTCTCCCGGTGGGAAAGGGGGCCTTATTGGATGGTGCATTATTCGCCGGCGGGTTTTACCGGGGCGTTCTTGGTGACGGTGAGGGAAACGGTATCCTCCAGCACGGCATCGGCGGGCAGCAGCTTGGCCATGACAACATAGCGGTAGTCATTGGGATAGTGCAGCTTGGTATCATCCGCCAGACGGTAGGTGCAGGTGGAGAGGGTGAGGATCTTATCGTTGCTGGTCACTTCCACATCATAATCGTAGAAGGAAAGATCCTGGGCCTTTTTGATGAGGCTATTGAAGGTGGCATCGGCGGGGTTGGGGTTGATGTAGTCGAACTTGATATCGGTGTAGAATACCGCAAATACCTGCCAGACCATGTCCTCTTCGATGGTGGAGTAGTAGATATAGGGGTGGGTCTTGGCAAATTCCTCGTTCTGATACTTCAGCAGCTGGGCGAACTTGGGGCCGTTGGCGTGGTTCTGATAATCGGTCAGCAGGGCATTTTCGGCCCGGCCCAGATTGTGGCCGTAGATGACGGTATTCTTCGAGATGGTGGAGCGATTGCCGCTGGTGCAGCGGAAATCGGCATAGTAGCAGCCGTCGTTATCGTTCTCACCATTGGCATTGCGGCGCAGGTAGTACTTGTTATCATCGTTATAATTGACCTTGACCACCACATCATTGACGGTGGTGTCGTCTATATAGATCCAGCCGATGGTATCCTTGTTCTTCTGCTGCATGGCCAGCGTATTTTCCAGCATGGTCTTTTGCAGCTCCTTCAGCTGTTCCTCCTTGGTGGGCTGGGTGGGGTCATCGGGGTTGGCGGGGTCCACCGGTCCCGTGGGGTTACTGGGGTCTACCGGGTCGGGATTTGCCGGGTCCTTGCCGCAGGCGGCAAAGGCAAATACCATACACAATGCCAGCAGCAGGGCCAGCAGGCGAGTTGTCAGTTTCATAGTGCTCCTCATTATCTGTTAAATTGCCCCCGTTCGGGGGCTTTGTTCCGCCCTATTCTACACCAACAGCGGGGCGCTTGTCAATGAAAGGGGCGGCGGAAAGCCCCCCTTTGCAAAAAAGTTCGGATTCTGTTTACAAATAGGGGAAAAATAACTATACTAAGGGAGGGGAGTTTGTCTCCCCCAATTTAACTGCAAGGAGATAATAAATTATGCTGATTACAAAAGATATGGGCATCATGGAGATCGTACAGAAATATCCTGCTACTGTAGAGGTACTGCAGCGCTTCGGCATGGGGTGCATCGGCTGCGCTGCCGCCCACTTTGAGAACATTGAGCAGGGCGCGCTGGCCCATGGCATTGATGTCCCCGCCCTGATGGAGGCGCTGAACAAAGCGGCCGAGGGCTGAGGCAGAGACCCGAAAGGCACGGCGCCCGCAGGGCGTTCCGTCCTCCGGACGGAACCGGCGGCGAAGCCGCCGCAGCCGCCGCAGGCGGCTGGCCCTGCGGGCGAATTTTCCCCCTGCAGAGACCCCGAAAATGTTTCACATGAAACATTTGTTCTTGAGAAAAACATGACAGAACAAGGAGGCACCCCATGCAGAAAGAACTGACCAACGCCGGCCCGCTGCTGAACGAACGGGGCGAGCTGTGCGAGGCAGGCTATGCCCGCCGTCTCATTAAGGCATACGACCGCCGGGCGATCAAGGCGGCGGCCCACCGCATCAAGGAATGGGACTACTACCTCATCATGAACGGAAGGTGGGGTGTGGCGCTGACCATAGACGACAACAGCTACATGGGACTGCTGGGCTTCTCGCTGCTGGATTTTAGTCGGCCGTGGGAACACACCTGCAATATCATCTATCCTTTCCCTGGCGGAAAGACCGGTTTCCCGGCCAGCAGCGCCGAGGGCGATGTGGCGGTGAAGCGCAAAAACGCTGATTTCTGCTTTAAGGTGCTGCCGGACGGTACCCGGAAGCTGACGGCCTGGGTGCAGAATTTTATGAATAAAAAGCCGATCGCGGCGGAATTTACCCTGACGGAAGAGCCGGAGGATTCCATGGTGATCGTGACGCCCTTTGCGGAGGACAAAAAGGCCTTTTACTACAACCAGAAGATCAACTGCATGAGGGCCGCCGGCAAGGTGGAATTTGACGGGCAGGTGATCGAATTTACCCCGGAGGAAAGCTATGCCACCCTGGACTGGGGCCGCGGCGTATGGACCTATAAAAACACCTGGTACTGGGGCAGCGGCAACGGCACAGTGGAGGGCAGACCCTTTGGCTTTAATATCGGGTATGGCTTTGGCGATACCAGTGCCGCCAGCGAGAATATGCTGTTCTACGATGGCACGGCGCACAAGCTGGAGCAGCTGACCTTCCTGATCCCGCAGAAGGACGGCAAGGACGACTTTATGAGCCCGTGGAAATTCACCAGCAGCGATGGGCGGTTTGAGATGGACTTTACCCCGGTGCTGGACCGTGCGAGCTGCACCAATGTAGGCATTATTTGCAGCGACCAGCATCAGGTGTTCGGCTACTTTAACGGCACGGCGAGGCTGGATGACGGTACGGTGCTGAAGATAGAGAACCTGCTGGGCTTTGCGGAAAAAGTATATAATAAGTGGTAACAGAAAAAGGGCGGTCCCGCCTTGCGGCGGGACCGCCCTTTTTGCAATTTACCGGCGGGAAAACGGGTCGCGGGGGCTGGGGCGCGGGCCGCCGGTTGGCCGAGGACGGCCCCGCGGCAGCGGCGCCTGCCATTCCCCTGCGGCGTCTCTCCCCCATTGGGGCGGACAGCACAGTTTTTCCTTGACAGTGAGGGGCTGTTGGCGGTAGTATATATGGGTAAAAATATAGGGTAAACTCCTATTAGATATTACTGAAGATAAAGGAAGATGTATTATGTTCCAGTTTGACCATGTACGGACCCGTTTTGCCCCCAGCCCCACAGGCTATATGCATGTGGGCAACCTGCGGACGGCGCTGTTTGCCTATCTAGTAGCAAAGAGCAACAACGGACGCTTTTTGCTGCGGATAGAGGACACCGACCAGGAGCGCCAGGTGGAAGGCGCCGTGGAGATCATCTATAAGACACTGAAGGAAACCGGTCTGCAGTGGGACGAAGGTCCCGATATCGGCGGCCCGGTGGGCCCCTATATCCAGAGCCAGCGAATGGGTATGTTTAAGAAATACGCCGAGCAGCTGGTGGAAAGCGGTCACGCCTACTACTGCTTCTGTGATAAGGAGCGGCTGGACGAGGTGCGTAAGGTGCAGGAGGCCTCCGGCATGGCACCCCGCTATGACGGTCACTGCCGCAATCTTTCCAAGGAGAAGGTCGCCGAGAAGCTGGCGGCGGGTATCCCCTATGTCATCCGGCAGAAGGTGCCCACTGAGGGGACCGTGACCTTCCACGACGAGGTGTACGGCGATGTGACCGTGGAATGCAGCACGCTGGACGATCAGATCCTCATCAAGGGCGATGGCATGCCAACCTATAACTTTGCCAATGTGGTGGACGACCACACCATGGGCATCACCCATGTGATCCGCGGCAATGAGTATCTTTCCTCCGCGCCCAAGTACAACCTGCTGTACGAGGCGTTCGGCTGGGAGATCCCGAAATACATTCACTGTGCGCCCGTCATGCGGGACGCCACCCACAAGCTCTCCAAGCGGCACGGCGACGCCTCCTACGAGGACCTGGTGCAGATGGGCTTTTTGACCCCGGCCATCCTCAACTACATTGCGCTGCTGGGCTGGAGCCCCAAGGGTGACCAGGAGATCTTCTCGCTGGAGGAGCTGGTAAAGATCTTTGATATCTCCGGCATCACCAAGAGCCCGGCGATCTTTGACATGCAGAAGCTGCGCTACATCAACGGTGAGTATATCCGCAAGCTTTCCCCTGAGGAATTCTACGAGAAGGCGCTGCCCTGGATCCGCAAGACGGTGAAGAGTGAGACCGCCGACCTGCGGGAGCTGTGCACCGTGCTGCAGACCCGCTGCGAGGCGCTGAGTGACATCCCGGAGCAGGTGGACTTCATTGACGCGCTGCCGGACTATGACATTGAGCTGTATACCAGCAAAAAGATGAAGACCACCCCCGAGACCGCCCGGGAAGCGCTGACCGCGGTATTGCCCATCCTGGAGAGCCTGCCGGAGTGGAACGCCGAGGCGATCCATGCGGCGCTCTTTGCGGAGATAGAGAAGCTGGGCGTGAAGAACGGCTGGCTGCTGTATCCGCTGCGTGTGGCTGTTTCCGGCAAGCAGTTTACCCCCGGCGGCGGCATAGAGCTGGCGGTGGTGCTGGGCCGCGAGGAGACGCTGCGCCGCATCCGTACCGCGCTGGAGAAGCTGGGCTGAAATAACTGATAAAAGTAAACGGCACCGTCCCAAAGTAGGGCGGTGCCTTTTTGCGGCTTATAGGGGGTGCAGGGGGAGGGCCGCAGGCCCGCCCGCCGCAAGGCGGGCGCCGCACGCGAAGCGCGCGGAACCGTCCGGAGGACGGTTGGCCTGCGGCCCGATAGCCGGGATTCTGCAATTATTCGGTGGGGGCTTTGGGCGGGTGCAATGGCGGCCAAAGGCCAGTACCACCCCGGCGATGAGTGCCAGCGTACCGGCGCCGGCAGCCCATCCCCAGCCGGGCAGGCCGGGAGATTCGGTAATGGCAATGGTACCACCGCCGACAATGGGGAAACTTCGGTAGCTGCCGAAGCTTTCGGCTTTTATTCGTACCCAGTCGCCGCCCTGCAGTAGATAAACGGCATAATGGCCGTTAGGATCGGGCATCAACCAGCGGATAGTGTGATCTACGGAACCACCACCGACGGGGATGGTGAGTATCCATGCTTCGACGACCGTTTCGGTAAGACTGAGCGGAGAGGAGACAGCCCCCGTAGTAATCGTGTCGCCCTCATGGAATTTGCCTTCCGCCAGCAGCACAGGCCTACCCTGCCGCAGTGCGGAAGATGCCAAAGTAGTGACATAGGGCCGATACACCGCGGTGACAACGGTATCAAAGTGGAGATTGGAAAGGTCAGTCCTAGGGAACAATGTGATAGTGGCCGCAGGCGCGGTGGTGGCAAAGGATGTGCCAGATAACGGCCTTGTGGGCGGGGTGCCGGCCAAACTGATCCGAACGATAGAAAATGACATCCCCGAAGAAACGGGAGAATGAGAAAAGCGGCATAGCCATGGCTCCTTTTGGGGGCGGGCTGTGCCGCTTGTATGTGTGTTTAGTAGTAGATGCGGCGGCTGCCGGAAACGGTCTCCCGGGTACAGTAGTCAATCCAGGCGACGGCGCCGGGGATATCCTTATCTCGAATATGGCCGCACAGGCGGCAGCTGGTCTGATACAGGGTATCGATACCATGTAAGGCGCAGAAGCGCTCCCACAGGACCAGCACCGAGGAATAGAACGATCGGAAGATGAGCGGCAGCAGGGTATTGCCGCTGAGCATGGCAAGCTCGTGCTGGAAGGCAAATGCAGCCTCCGCCGCCTGACGGTTATCCCTTGCCTGACGAATGGCTTCCACTTTTTCCAGCAGCAGCATGTTATCCAATTCGGTGACATGAGGGATGATATCAGCGACGGCCAGCTTATCTAGGGCATCCCGCACCTCCAGAATGGAGCGGATCTCTTCGTTACGCAGCCGGCCGCGGTTATAGGTCATAATGGATTTGAGAGTTTCCATCGTGCCGGCCCGGCGGTAATCGGCGACAAAGGTGCCCACCCGGGGACGGACATCCAAAAAGCCGCGGTTTTCCAGCTCCACGATGCCGCTATTGACCACCGCACGGCTGACCCCCATCGACTGAGCCAGCTGGCGCTCCGGGGGGAGCTGCTGTCCCACCGGTAGTTCACCGGAAAGAATCTTGGCTTCGATATTACTGATAAAGAGCTCCTTGAGGGAGGGAGATATGAGTTTTTCAAATTCCATGACAGGTTCCCCTTTTTAAGCGGCGCTGTGGTATGGCCACATACCACAAAGGCGTTTTTCTCTATTTTAGGATAATTTGCTGAATTTTTCAACCATTTTATACGAAATTCTCTTGTTAAATGATTGACATTTATGAATTATCGTGATATATTCGGGGCGGGTAATAAAGTCTGTTCCATCTGGTATGGCCAGATAGGCCAGGCTTTGCGGCCCGTGAGGTTACTATGAGGGTTTCCAAAAAATCAACAGGAGGAATGTAACATGTTATTCCAACTCTACGGCGAGACTGCCGGCTATCAGCTGCTGGGTTTCGTGCTGGTGTTCACCGGCCTGGTGCTGGCCAATGAATTTGCCCGCCGCACCAAGACCGGTGGTATCATCTGCTTCCTGGCGCTGCCTGCTGTGCTGACAGTGTATTTTATCGCCATCTATATCGGCGCAGCCAATGGCGCCGAGTGGGCACTGAACAACCAGACCTACACCAACATGAACAGCTGGTTCCACTATGCCAAGCTGTATGCCGCCACCGCGGGCTGCATCGGCTTTATGATGCTGAAATATAAGTGGAGCATCGGCAAGACCGACTGGTTCAAGGTATTCCCCTTTGCCATTGTTGCCATCAATATTCTCATCGCTGTGGCCAGTGACTTTGAATCCGGCATCCGCGGCGCCAAGGCCATGATGGAATTCGGCGACCGCTGGTGGCTCTCTTCCGAGAATGTGTGGCTGTACGGCGGCTGGTGGAACTGGGTGAACGGCATTGCCGGTATCATTAACATTTTCTGCATGACCGCCTGGTGGGGCATCTACTCTTCCAAAGACAAGAAAGACATGCTGTGGCCTGATATGACTTGGTGCTACATCCTGGCCTATGACCTGTGGAACTTTGAGTACACCTACAACTGCCTGCCCACCCACTCCTGGTACTGCGGTCTGGCGCTGCTGCTGGCCCCCACTTTTGCCAACCACTTCTGGAACAAGGGCGGCTGGATCCAGAACCGTGCTAACACCCTGGCCCTGTGGTGCATGTTTGCCCAGGTATTCCCGCTGTTCCAGGATAATAGCATATTTACCACCATCACTTCTGTCTACGCCGATGGCTTTATGAACCCCGCAGTTCGTCCCACGGCGGCGAACCCCACTGCGCAGGGCGTTGTGGCTATTATTGCGCTGGTGGTAAATGTGGTCATCCTGGCTTCCATCATCAAGCGGGCAAAGGCCCAGAAGAAGAACCCCTACAAGCAGGAGATCTTCTGCGATCAGAAGGACTTCCAGGAGGCTATGGCGAGAGTGTAAGTCCTGCCCCATATGCAATAGGCAAATAGCTGCCGGTCCGGAACACCAAAGCAAGGTGTTCCGGACCGGTTTTCTGTTTATCCCGGATTTTGCGGGAATGCTGACCAGCGGATAAGCGCGCGGGACATCCAGCGCTTATTATGCTGAACCGCGAAACGATTCAGTCCTTTCATTCCATATTGACAAACGGTTTGACATGAAGTAGAATAACGATACGCTATTCTACAATTAGATAAAAGGAGAAAGAAGATTTATGAAGCGTATGAACAAACTGCTGGCATTACTGTTGGCGGTCACTATGGCGGCTTCCTTTGCTGCCTGCGGCAACGAGCCTACCCCCACTCCCGATCCGGAGCCCACTCCCGATCCCACTCCCGCCATTACCTATCCTCTTACCGTAACGGATATGGCTGGTCGTGAAATTACCCTGGAGAAAGAGCCCGAGCGCATTGTTTCCGGCTACTACATTTCCTCCTCTGCCTGCATCGCGCTGGGACTTTCCGATAAGATGGTCGGCATCGAGGATAAATCCGCCAAGCGCCCCATTTACAAGCTGGCGGCTCCCGCCCTTATCGACCTGCCCAATGTCGGCTCCGCCAAGGCTTTTGACCTGGAAGCCTGCGTCAATGCCAACCCCGATCTCGTTATCCTGCCCATGAAGCAGAAGGACACCGCCCAGACCCTTTCCGAGATGGGCATTGCCACCCTGCTGGTCCTGCCGGAAAGCCATGAGCAGCTGATGGAGATGTTCACTCTCATCGGCACCGCCACCAACAGCATGGAGAAAGCGACCGCGCTGATCGAGTACTACAACACCAAGCTGACGGCAGTGGCCGAGCTGACCAAGGACCTGACCGATGAGCAGAAGCCCGTTGTATATATCGGCAGCACCAGCGATATCCTGCGCACCGCTCCCAAGGAGATGTATCAGGCTTCCCTCATCACCACCGCGGGCGGCAAGAACGCCGGTGATGTGCTGGAGGGCACCTCCTGGACCGATATCGATAACGAAACCTTCCTGACCATGAACCCCGATGTAATTGTGATCCCCACCGATAACTTTGCCGTAAGCAGCCCTGACTACACCGCAGAGGATGTGCTGAATAACGCCACCTTTGCCGATGTGACCGCCGTGAAGAACGGTGCCGTTTATCAGATGCCTGTCGGCTTTGAGGCTTGGGATTCCCCCGTTCCCTCCGGTATCCTGGGTACCCTGTGGATGCTGCAGACCCTGCACCCCGAGCTGTACACCGCCGAACAATTTGCCGCTGATGCCGATGAGTTCTACTCCACCTTCTACGGTTTCCATGTTGCGTTGGATCAGGCAGCCTGATTCCTCTTTGGAATGACCTACGGGATACTGCTGCGTGCGGTATCCCGTTTTTTTCTGCCCGTTGTTTGCTTTTTAACGGCGTATGCGGTACAATAAGCCCACTGTGGAATTAGAGGGAGATAACATGCAGGAAACCATGCTGCAAAACCGAAACCCCGTGATCCGCTCCTACTGGCTGGTAGGGGCGTGCATTGCCGTGGGCTTTGTTGCCTCCATCTGCATCGGCAATTACCCCATTTCGGTGCGGGAGATCATTTCTATTCTGACCGGCGGGGAGGTCAGCGCCTTGACCCGTAAGGTCTTTTTCACGCTGCGGCTGCCCCGTACCTGCATGGGTGTGATGGCGGGTGCGGGGTTGGGCGTTGCCGGCTCCGTTTATCAGATGATCTTTCGCAATCCGTTGGCGTCCCCCGATATCATCGGTGTTTCCAGCGGTGCCAATCTGGGCGCCGCCATTGCCATCGTCAGTGTCGGCATCGGCGTGGGCGGCATTGCGTTGGGCGCCTTCGCGGGCGGGCTGCTTGCCGTGGCGTTTGTGATGCTGTTGGTGCGGGCGACCCGTGCCAATACCACCGCCACCTATGTGCTGGCGGGTATCGTTATCTCGGCGGTCGCCAAGTCGGTCATTATGCTGCTGAAGTACTATGCCGACAGCGAATCCAACCTGGCCGCCATTGAATATTGGACAATGGGCTCCTTTGCGGGTGTCACAGCCTCCAAGGTGCTTTCTATCCTGCCGTTCTGGCTGATCGGTTTTGTGGGGCTGTTTTTGCTGCACCGTCAGGTGGGGCTTCTCTCTTTGAATGAAGAGGAATGCCGAACACTGGGAGTGCGGCTGTATCGGGTAAGGCTGACGGTGCTTACCCTTTCTACCCTGCTGGTCGCCTCAATCGTCAGCATTACGGGGCTGATCTCCTTTATCGGGCTCATCGCCCCACACATCGCGCGCATGATGATAAAACGGGAAAATACCGATACTATGGTGCTTTCCGCCATGGTGGGCGCTGCCGTAATGCTGGTGGCAGATATTTTTGCCCGCAGCCTGTATGCCGGCGGGCTGCCCATCAGTATCCTTACTACCATCATCGGTGTGCCGGTACTGGTGTACTTTATGTGTAAGCGCAAGGAGGGCAAGGTATGAGTGCATTGCTTTCTTTGCGGAATATCCACACCGGATATGGCAGCAGGGAAATTGTCCGCGGTGCTTCCCTTGCGGTAGAAGGCGGGGAATTCTGTGCGCTGCTGGGGCTGAACGGCTGTGGAAAAACAACGCTGCTGCGTGCGGCCTGCGGTTTGCTGCCGATGAAAGAGGGCCGTTGTATGGTGGGGGAGACCGAAACCACCCATCTGGACGAAAAAAGCCGCGCCCGCCTGATGAGCTATATCCCGCAGCGCGGCAGTCCTATCATGGGTAAAACCGTGCTGGAGGTCGTCCTGATGGGCTTCAACGCCCGACTGCGTCTTTTGGATTCCCCCGGGGAGGCACACCGCCGAATTGCCATGGAACATCTGACCCATTTGGGACTGGCAGAACTGGCAGGGCGGGACTATGCCACCTTAAGCGAGGGGCAGAAGCAGCTGGTGATACTGGCGCGCGCCCTTTCGCAGGATACGCCGGTGATGCTGATGGACGAGCCGGACAGCGCGCTGGATTTTGTCAACCGGCATATGGTGCTGGGGAAAATAAGAGAGGTGCTGCATGAGCGGCAGCAGGCGGGGCTTATCACCCTGCATGACCCCAACTTTGCCCTAAGCTACTGCGACCGCCTGCTGCTGATGCAAGACGGCACCATAGTGACCGAAATTGATATGAGAAATACCGACCGTGCGACGATAGAAGCGGCACTTGGTATAATATACGGAGAAATAGCCGTGTTGGAGTATAAAGACCGTTATATCATGACCAGGCGATGAAAACCCAATAGATATTTGAGGCGGGAGGATACCCAATGGGTGTCCTCCTGTTTTGACTTAGGATACAGTATAATGATAGATCATATGACCACAAAATTCTAAAAAACACCTTGAGGGAAAAGAATCTATCTGTTATAATTTTGTAGTATAGACTGATGAAATCCTATAAATCCAAATGAGGAAATGGCGTAAAAATGGCATAAGCCCAAAAAAGCCGCAAAACCCCATAAAACAAAGATTTTTTAAGGAGATGTAGAGATATATGAAATTAGGTATCGTCGGCTTGCCGAATGTTGGCAAGAGCACCATATTCAACGCCCTAACCGGCGGCAGCGCCGGGGCTGCCAACTATCCCTTCTGCACCATCGAACCGAATGTGGGCATCGTGCCGGTACCGGATCCCCGGCTGGATAAGCTGTGTGAGATGTACTCCCCCGATAAGGTGACTCCCGCGGTCATCGAGTTCGTGGATATCGCGGGGCTGGTGAAGGGAGCCTCCCAGGGCGAGGGCCTGGGCAACAAGTTCCTTTCCCATATTCGCGAGGTGGATGCCATCATCCATGTGGTGCGCTGCTTTAATGACGGCGAGATTGTGCATGTGAGCGGCGAGATTGGCCCGGCGCGGGATATTGAGACCATCAACCTGGAGCTGGTGCTCTCCGACATTGACCTGGTGGAACGGCGGATTGACCGCTGCAAAAAGGCTGCCAAGGGCGGCGATAAAAAGCCGCTGGCCGAGGCAGCGCTCTTCGAACGGCTGAACGAGTGGCTGGGCGAGGGCAAATCCGCCCGGAATTTTCCCTGCACTGAGGAAGAAAAAGAGCTCATCGCCGACTGCCCGCTGCTTTCCAATAAGCCGGTCATCTATGTGGCAAACCTCAGCGAGGCCGATTTTGCGGGCGACCTGAATGAGAACCCGCTTTACCGGCAGGTGCTGGAGATAGCCGAGGCGGAGGGCAGCCGTGTGGTGCCCATCTGCGGCAAGATCGAGGAGGAGCTTTCCCAAATGGAGCCGGAGGACCGGCAGATGTTCCTGGAGGAGCTGGGGCTGCATCAATCCGGCCTGGACCGGTTGGTGACCGCCGGCTATGATCTTTTGGGATTAATCAGCTTCCTCACCGCCGGCAAACCGGAGGTGCGCGCGTGGACGATCACCAAAGGCACAAAGGCCCCGCAGGCAGCCGGTAAGATCCACAGCGACTTTGAGCGCGGGTTCATTCGGGCGGAGGTTGTTCCCTACGAAACTCTGATCGCGTGCGGCTCCCTGCAGGCGGCCAAGGAGAAAGGGCTCATCCGCAGTGAGGGCAAGGAATATGTGATGCAGGACGGCGATGTGGTGCTGTTCCGCTTTAATGTTTGAGGAAGCGCCGGCGCTCGCCCCCTATGGCAGGGAGGGCGCCGGTTTTTATGGAAAGGGAAGCATGCAAGGAAGGGGGCGGCGCCCGTGCCGCAGGATAAGCGATACCGCAGCGGGAGCGCAGCTGCCGGCGGCGGAATGCTGACGCTGTGGCTGACCATGCGGGCCAATGCGTGGCTGCGGCAGGAGTGGCTATCCCTGCTGACGGAAACTGCTGCGGAGGGAATAGGGCTGGTGCTGCAATTTCTCATGCTGGGAATCCCGCTGGTGGTAACCATAGAGCTGCTGCGGCGCTCTGCTGCCCAGCCATGCCCACTGCGAGAAGGACAAAACGGCAGCCTATGGCTGGTGCCTGCCGGGTTGGCGGTATTACTGGGGGCTAACTTTCTTACCCTGTTACTGCAAAATATGCTGACCGGATCCGGGATGTCCACCCCCACGCCGCTACCGGAAGAACCCCTAGCGATCATTTTTTCGATGATTGGATCCGTTCTACTGCCGGCGGTGATGGAGGAGCTGCTGTTCCGCGGGGCAGTGCTGCACGCGCTGCGCCCGGCCGGGGAAAAGCTGGCGATATGGCTCTCCGCACTGTTATTTATGGGGGCACACGGCAGCCTTTCCCAATGGCTGCCCGCACTGGCAGCCGGATTGGCGTTGGGGATCGTGACCTTTTATACCGGAACGCTGCGCTGGGCTATCTTGATCCACCTGTGTAATAATATCATCGCATGGGTGACCACTTATTTTCCCTCACCGCTCACAGCCGTTCTGCTGCCGGTTGGACTGCTGATTTTAGGCGGCATTGCGCTGCTCCGTCTGCGCAGGATGCCCCGATGGGCTCCGGCACGCGGGAACCCCCGGCTGGGGGTATCGGCACCGCTGGTGTTGGCGCTGTTATTGCTGTTGGGGAACGCACTGTTCCCTGCTGTTTAGATTCGTACGGAGAGCTGGGTGGGACCCCACAGAGACCCATGTGCTCTCTCCCCAATAATCCTGTTGAAGGGAGCCAAAGGATGGACCACGAAAAGTACATGCGCCTGGCCCTAATAGAGGCAAAAAAAGCCGCCGCTGCCGGAGAGATCCCAGTAGGTGCGGTGGTGGTGTGTGGCAATACAGTACTGGCCGCTGCCCGCAATGACCGGGAAGTGACCCATTCTCCACTGGGACACGCTGAGGTGCGTGCCATAGAGATGGCCTGCCAGGCCCGTGGGGACTGGCGGCTGGATAACTGCACCCTGTATGTCACACTGGAACCCTGCCCCATGTGCAGTGGAGTGATCCTGAACGCGCGGGTGGGGCAGGTGGTGTATGGTGCCGCCGACCCACAATACGGCTGCCTTGGCTCCCGGTTAAATCTTGCACACCTTGACCTGGGGGCCGCCCCTCGGCTGACCGCCGGTATACTAGCGGAGGAATGCTCCGCTCTGCTTTCGGATTTTTTCCGCGGGCAGCGACAGGGATAAGGAGGAACCATGCTGTATCACGCTTCGCCCATTGGCGGGCTGACCGAGCTGCGGCCACACATTTCCAACCATGGCATCCCACTGCTGTACTTTTCGCAAAAACGAGAAAACACCTTTGTTTACCTTTCCAACGCCGTGGAAAAGTACTGCCGGGAAACTGGCTTTGCATACAACGGTCCATGGAAAAAGTGGGGACCCTACGGCTTTACCGATGATGGCAGGCAGCGGCTGGAGGAATACTACCCAAACGCATTGGAAGAAACCTATCGAGGCGTTTCCGGTTACATCTATACGGTGGAAAAGGTGATCCGGCGGGGGCATCCTGTTCCTATCCCCGATACCGTAACATCCCGCGGGGCGGTGGATGTGACAGGCTGTGAATTTATCCCGGATGCGTGGGAAGCCATTTTGCAGGCGGAGCAAGAGGGATTGCTGGTACTGCGCCGCTACGAAGAAATGACTGAAAGAGAAGCAGACTGGCTCCGGCGGACGGTACGGGAGGAGTATCGCCAGGCGGAGGATCACCCGGAATACCAACACTTCCTGCGGGATAAGTTCGGTATTGACCCGGAAAGCTTATAATATAAAACAAAAGCACACCTTACCCCATGGTGGGGAGGGTGTGCCTTTTTTCTTTTTGCGCTTTGCTTAGCGGGAGAGAACGGGCCGCAGGCCGCCCGCCGAAGGCGGGCCAGCGGTCGCAGACCGCTGAAACCATCCGAAGGATGGTTTGGCCTGCGGCCCGATGCTTCGGTTTGCAGAAAACCGAAAAGTTCCACAATCAATCCGGGATAGTAGGCACGGCTTCCGGCGGGATGGGGCAGGTGTAGCTTTCCGCGGTACGCCCTGCAAATTCCGTTTTGGCTGCAGCAATCAGCTCCGGCTGTTCCAGCAGATCAATGGCTGCGGCGCACAGCACCTTACCGGCGGTGATTGCCGCCTTATGCCCGATGGATGTTTTTCCGCAGGAAACATTCTGCCAGCTGTGGCCAGGACAGCCATTGGGCCAAGATGCCACATGCAGCTGCGCCGTGGGGCACTGCCAGCTGACATCCCCCACATCGGTAGAGCCAGGGCAAAAGGCTTCCCCGGTGAAAAGCGGAAGCAGCACATCATTCATAGCGGTACCGGGCAGGAGCGTTTTTACTCGGGCGGCATAAGCGGCATTTTCGCTGCCGCTGCCCGGGATATGGCCTCCAGCATCATAGGTTGCGGCAAGCTCAGCGGCAAAAGTCATTTCCTGCGAGGTATGTTGGGGCACGCCCACTTCGGCAAAATTCTGATACAGCAGAGCTTCCAGCACATGGTTGGGGATGGTCTCCGCCACGCCATCAATGAACTTCCGTTCACAGGTGGTGCCGGTCATCAGGGCAGCCCCAGTAGCGATATCATCCACCCGTTTTTGCAGCTCCACCGCCTTTTTTACCTGCGGGGAGCGCACCATATACAGCACCGATGCTTTGGACTGCACCACATTGGGGCTGCAGCCGCCGCCATCGGTCACGGCATAGTGGATGCGGGCCTGCGGTTCCATGTGCTCCCGCAGGAACTGCACCCCCACATTCATCAATGTTACCGCATCCAAGGCACTGCGGCCCCGCTCCGGGTTCCCGGCCGCATGGGCGGCCACCCCGTGGAAAATATACTGCACCTGAATGCAGGCATTGCTGGAGCCGGTCGCCGCCTCGTTGCAGTCATCGGGGTGCCAGGTCAGAGCAGCATCTAAGCCGTACCACAGCTTTTCCCGCGCCATAAAAGCTTTGGCCGCGCCGCCTTCTTCGCCGGGGCAGCCATACAATACTACCGTACCAGGGGCACCACTTTGCTGCAAATAATGCTTGATACCCAGTGCCGCCGCCAAAGCGCCGGCCCCCAGCAGATTATGTCCGCAGCCATGGCCGGTCCCACCGGGGGTCAGTTCCTGCTTTTTGATACTGCCGCCCAGCTGGGAAAGCCCGGAAAGGGCATCATACTCCGCCAGAATGCCAATAATGGGACGCCCGCTGCCATAGCTGGCGGCAAAAGCGGTGGGGATACCGCAGATGCCCTCCTCCACGGCGAAGCCTAGTTCTTTCAGCATTTTGCAGTATAGAGCAGCGGACCGCACCTCCTGCAAGGAAAGCTCGGCATATTCCCAAATCTGATCGGCAACGGAAGCAATCAGCTCTTTATCCTCTTCAATGGTGTCCAATGCCGCTTTTTTTAGTTCTTCCATGTTATCACAGCACCTTTTTTAGGAAATTTTGCAGTCGAGGGCTCTGCGGATTGGTAAAGATGACTTCCGGGGTTCCCTGTTCGCCCAGCTTGCCCTCTTCCATAAACAGCACCCGGCTGGCTACTTCGCGGGCAAAGGCCATCTCGTGGGTGACAATGACCATTGTCATCCCCTCATGGGCCAGTTCCCGCATGACCTCCAGCACTTCGCCCACCATTTCGGGGTCCAGGGCGGAGGTGGGTTCATCAAACAGCATCACTTCCGGTTCCATGGCCAGCGCCCGCACAATGGCGACCCGCTGCTTCTGCCCGCCGGAGAGCTGCGCCGGATAGTCATTAGCACGGTCGGCTAGGCCAACCCGGCCCAGCAGAGTCATGGCTTTTTGTTCTGCTTCGGCCTTGGGCACCTTTTTGATGCGGATAGGAGCCATGGTGAGATTCTCCAACACCGTTTTGTGTGGGAACAGGTTGAAGTGCTGGAACACCATGCCCATCTTTTGCCGGTGACGGGGCAGATCGACCTTTTTGCCGGTGATCTCCACGCCATCCACCTTGATAGAGCCGGAGGTCGGCACCTCCAGCAGGTTGAGACTGCGCAGGAAGGTGCTTTTGCCGCCGCCGGAGGGACCAATAACCGCAATGACATCGCCCCGGCAGATATCCACCGTGACGCCATCCATGGCGTGAACGGTGCCGCCATTATAGTACTTTTTCAGATCCGCTACTTCGATAATCTTCTGCGCCATTTACGCCACCGCTCCTTCCCGCTTTGATTTGCGCTGCCGCGCCGTACCGCTTTGCCGGTCGCTGCGCTGCATCTTGTGCTCAAAGTGCCCAAACAGCTTACTGAGAGCAAAGGTCATGATAAAATAGATGATACCGGTGATGACCAACGGCTCGATGGGCAGGTAGGTGGCACCCCGGATTTGGAGATATTGGGTCATCAGGTCGCCAATGAAGAAGGTGGAGGCCAGCGAGGTATCCTTGATGATCATGATGAATTCATTGCCCAAGGCCGGAAGAATGTTCTTGACCGCCTGCGGCATGATAACAAACCACATAGCGCCACGCTCACCAAAGCCCAGGCTAAGCGCCGCTTCCCGCTGACCGGGATCGACCGCCTGAATGCCGGAACGAATAACCTCCGAGACATAGGCGGCACTATTGCAGATGAGAGCAATGGCAATACACAGGAACTTCTGCTTATTGAGGGCGGGTATCAGCATGGGCAGCCCGAAGTAAAAGAAATACAGCTGCAGCAGCATGGGGGTACCACGGATCACCTCGATATAGATGGTGGAAAGCCAGCGTAGCGGCGCTACTTTGGACATTTTCATGAGGGCCAGCAGCGAAGCAAACACCACGCCGCCCAGCACCGTAACGGCGGAAAGCAGCAATGTATAGCTGACGCCATCAATGAGGTACTTATCCCAATATTTGAGGAAGATGGCTGCCATCTTCTCAAAATCACAAAATTTAGCTCCTGTCATATGGTCATTCTCCCTTTAGCACGGCCGCCGGAGCCCTAAACGGCTCCGGCAGTCAATCGATAATGTCTATCTTCTTATCAATCCAGCGTCAGCTCCTTGGCGTTCTCGCTCTTGCCCAGCTCGACGGCCGCATCATACCAGGTGCCGTACAGACCGGCTTCATACGCCTTGGCCAGTGCCGCATTAACAGCCTCCAGCAGTTCGGTCTCGCCCTTGGTCATCAGAATAACATTGGCCTCGTACTCAGCCTTGACCTCGAACTGGAACTCGCAGATGACAAGATCGGGGTTGGCATCGATGATCATATCGGCATTACCCTTGGCCACCGCCAGCGCCTCAATGTTGCCGGCTTTCAGCTCCATGACGCCCACGGCCAAATCACCGGTGGTGATGGGGTTGGCATCCGGGATCTGCTCGGTCAAAAGCTGCATCTGCAGGGAGGCATTCTGCGCGCCGACATCCTGCCCGGCAAAGTCCTCTACCTTGGTGTACTTGGCAGCATCCTCTGCCTTAATGAGCAGTACCTGCTCGGTCTCGTTATCGCCGGCATAGTAGTAATCGGAGATCTCGTAGTTTTCGGCTCTGGTCTCTGTCCAGCTGTAACCGGAGATGGACATGGGAACGGAGGCCGTGTAAACAGCAGTCTGGCTGGCATCAAAGCTCATCGGCTCGACCACCAGGGAAACGCCCAGTTCCTCGGCAATAAACTTGGCGAGGGAAACATCAAAGCCAACATACTGTTCCTGGCCGGTCTTGCTGGAATCCACAAATTCCATCGGGGAAAAATCTGGGCTGAGTGCCACATGCAGCTCGCCTTCCGCCTTGATCTTTTCCAGCGCATTGGCATAGGTGGGGGCAGCGTTGTCACCGTCATTGCCGCCATTGTTCGCGGCCGGGGTGTCATTGCTGCCGCAGGCTGCCAGAGCCAGTACCATCATTAGGGCCATCAGCATCGTAATCCGTTTTTTCATGTTCATTTCCATCCTTTCTTGATTCTCTCCCGTGCGGGAGCCTTTTGGGTTGATTGGTTTTCGTCGGGAGGAGCGTCTCTTGTTGATATTGCATACTTTATCACTAAATATTCATTACGTCAAGCTGTTTTATGAATATTTATTCGCAAATATTCAAGTTTAGTGAATAATCATACAGCGCAGAGCGCCAAAGCGCAGGTTCTGTGCGTTTTGTCGCAAAAAGATACGCTGCCCCGGCCTTTCGGCTAGGAGCAGCGTATCTTTTATATCTGGAGAGGGGGAAATGTCAGTGCTTCTTCAGTGCTTCATAAATACCGGCCGATTCCAGCTTGGGGCGCAGCAGCGCTGCCAGCAGGTTGGAAACCACAATGGCAAATACGGCATTGATGCCGCCGGTAAGCATCTTGGGAACAGTGGCAATGAATGCCGCAGAAAAGACACTGCCGCCCAGGCACAGCACGACAATGCTCTTGCCAATATAGAGGAGCCAGTAACCCACGGCACCACAGATAGCAGCGACCCAGTTGCGGGCTTTATTTTTGCCGGCTGCACCGCCTGCGTGGGCTATGCCGCCGCAGATGGCACCCATGGCAAAGAAAAAGATGAAGGTGAGCCACGCGCCGGCGGCCCATTCAGGATAGGTCAAATCGAACAGGGCGGAGCCAATACCTGCCGCCAGGCCGCCAGTCCAACCGCCGAACAGCAGCCCGGTCAGCAGGCAAATGGCATTGGCAGTCTTGAGCTGTGTGGTGCCGGTGGGGGTGGGAATACGAATGCCCAGGAACATGGTACAGACAAACACCATAGCAGCCATCAAGCCAATGATAACGATGCGGTACAGGGTAAAACGGGAATTTTTCATAGGGTAAGCTCTCTTCCTCTCTGGGGATTCCTCGGCTTACAGCGTGCGGTAGCCTCGCGGCAGCTCCTTTTGGGTCAGCCAGCCCAGTGTGCGTTCCAGCATCACACCCTCACGGGAATCGGCGCCGTAGCCAAAGGTCGTTTTTACGGTGATCTCCACATACCTCGTTGCCCGGTCCATCGCCATAGCAGGGCTGTCGCCCTGCATCAGGCCGGCTGTCAGCACTGCGGCAAACAGATCGCCCGTGCCGGGATAACGCACCGGCAGGTATTCGCTTACCGATTTCCAGTAGCCGCCGCGTTCCCGATCATAACACAGGTTGGCATATTCCCCGGTGGTAAGCGCTGCCCCGGTGATAACCACTACCCCCGGCCCCAGGGCCGAAAGCCGTGCCAGCAGGCTGCGGGCCTGCCCCAGCGAAAGGGGGGCCGTATTCGGCTCCTCACCCAGCAGCAGTGCTGCTTCGGTCAGGTTGGGGGTGATAACATCGGCATGGGTGGCCAGCTCCCGGATACCCTGTACCAGTTCCGGCGTAAAGCCGTGGTACAGCTTGCCGTGGTCGCCCATCACGGGGTCCACCACCTTCATGGCCGCGGGCCATTCCGCAAAGAGCCCCTGGCACAGCGCAACCTGTGCCACCGAGCCCAAATAGCCGGTGTAGACGCACTCCATGGGCAGACCCAGTGTACGGTAATGCGCCAGCGCTTCGGTCAGGTAGTCGGTTAGGTCGCGACGGGCCGGGGTGCCAAAGCCCCCGGTGTGGGTGGATAATACCGCAGTCGGCAGCGGGCACACCTGCACCCCCATTACCGACATGGCCGGCAGAATAACGGAAAGGGAGCAGCGGCCCAGGCCGGAAAGATCGTGCACAGCGGCACAGCGGGCGGGACGGTCAGTTCGGTTCATGGATGATCTCCTTTTGTGATTCAATCATATTCCGCCGTCAGGCAAAACGCAAAGCGGCAGCGCCCGGCTGGAAATTTTCCGTTTTTGGTTAAAATATAATATGATAATAACTATTTTCCGTGCAAAATACAACATCTTAGCCATAGAATTTTGGCCGGTTTGAACGACGGTTTTTATGTATGATATCAATTGTCATAATTTGTTTTATTATAAAATCACTTTTGTTGTGTAAATAGTAGAACCTGTATTTCCAAACATTACAGCGGGTAGCAGCCCTGGCCCGGTGCAAACTAACCACGCAGACAATGAAAAGAGAGAAAAAGTTCTGCCGGAAGGGGTTATGAATTATGCACTTCACAAGCAAAATACCTGCCGCCATGACCGGCATCGCTATGGCGGCCGCCACAGCCGGCACCGTAGCCTATGTAATGAACCACACCACCCCGGCACAGCGCCGGCGGGCCATCCACCGCACCGCCAGCCGCATGAGCGCGGCACTGGACCACATGGCTGATACCGTGTGCCGCACCATGATGGGATAACCTCCCATCCAAGCCAAAGGAGCCGACCCTTTTACTGGGCAGCTCCTTTGGTAATACATATTAAAAGGCGTAATTTAATCTTTTTCCAGCCGCAGGGCCGCCACCGTAATATCGTCCGGTTTTAACTCTCGGCAGCGCAGGCGGGCGGCTTCCGCGATACGCCGGCACAGCTCGGCAGGGTCCTCCCCCTCCCAGGCAGCCAGCTGCTCCTCCACCCAGGGTTCCTCGGTGGGAACACCATCACTTACCATCAGGATGAGATCCCCCTCGCGCAGGTCAAAGCGCCGCTCCACCGGCTCCACACAATCCAATATTCCAGCCGGCAGGCTGGTGGCTTCCAGCCGCATGGCACGCCCCTGCCGCCGTAAAAAAGTGGGGGCCGCTCCGGCCTTATAAAATAATGCCGTTCCGGTGTAGCAATCCACTACCGTAGTATCCAGCGTTGCCAGTGATTCCCGGCCACCCTTCACCATCAGGGCGCTGTTTACCAGCCGCAGGGCACTGCCGCAGGGGATTCCCGCCTCCAGCAGCCGCCCCACCAGGTTGCACAGCATTGCGCTATCCAGCGCAGCAGGCGCGCCGGTGCCCATCCCATCGGAAAGAATGAGCGCCTGTATACCCTCTTCTCCCTTTACCAGCCGCAGTGTATCGCCGCAGGTACCGTTTTCCTCTGCGGGGAGCTGAACCTGCCATTGACCCAGTGTGTAGCAGGGCTTTTCTCGGTAGGTCAGCAGCAGGGCACCATTCTGCTGGCTGCGGGCAGGCCCGGCCATTTCCAGCCCTGCTTCCGTCGTGATAATCTTCCGCAGTCTTTCGGCATCCACCCGCTGCAGCAGCGCTGCCGGGAATGCTAACCGCACCGTCAAGTGACCGGCGGTTGTTGTCCAACACAACACCTCCCGCAACTCTCGCTCCACCGCCAGCAGGGCTTCCGTAATGCGCTGCGTCAGGCCCTCCCCGCATGGGGTAATCCCGCAAGAGTACTCCGAAAGGCCGGTCAATGTCCCGGCCAGCCCATCAAACTGATCGGTGACGATGCTGCGCACCCGCGCCGTTCGCACCCGCTGCTCCTCCCGGGAAAGATAGCCCACATACTCCTTTTCCAAAGCGGCAGCCAGGCGTTCCCGGCTGGGGCATCGGTCATTCAACCCCGCCAGGGTCTCCGCCGGGATGTGATTCTCTTTTCGGTAAGCTGAAAGCCCACGACCCAGTGCTTCCACCGTATCGCCATAGTGCTGCTGCCAGCAGATCATCTGGTACAGACAGCCTTTGCAGTACCGGTTGGCCAGCCGGTCAAAAAGCATTTCCGGATTTTCAACCGTGCTTTTTTGCAGACGCCCAGCCACCTCCCGGGTGGTGGAGGAAACCTCCCGCAGCGCGGTGGCTGCGGCCTCCAACCGATCGCTCAGGATCAGTGGCGCGATCTTCTGTTCTCTCCCGGGGGCAATGAGCTGGCCCGCCCGGCGCGGCACCGCCGCCGGCAGCAGCCAAAAGATTCCCGCCGCCAGCAGGACCTCCAAAAAGCCTGTTACACTGCGGGAGGCCAGCATGGCAAAAAAGCCATAGCTGATAGCCAGCGCCAATACGCTGCCCAGCCGCCCCAGCGGCGCAAACAGCCCGCACAGCAGCCCCCCAACCGAAAAGCAGGTGACGGAAAGGGTAAATTCCCCGGTGGAGAAGCCCACTACCAGCCCGCAGATCACCCCGATGAGTGTCCCGGCACGACTGCCTGCACCCGCCGCCGCAATAAGCAGCAGCACGGAGGCCGCCACCCGCCCCAGCGATACCCCGGCAGCACTGATACTGCACAGGCCCATCAAGCACAGCGCCGCCGCTACCGCCAATGAAGCCGTAAGGGTGCGCTCCCGCGGGGTTTTACGGTCAGGTTCCAGCAGAGCCAGGCCCCTTTGCAGAAAGACTGCCGCAGCCCCGGCCATCAGTAGGGAGGTCATCCACAGCAGCACATCATACACCAGTGGGTGGCGGTATGCTCCGGGCAGGATGACCGCCGCGGTCAAACCAATAAGTACCCCTATGACATTCTGCCAGGGGCGGGCTTTATGGGTAATGACCGCCAGCAGCTGGCGCAGCCCCACCGCCAGCAGTGCCGCCAGCGGGTACTGCCAGGCCGCCGGGGGAGCTGCCATCAGCAGGTAGCCTAGGGCCGCCCCCAAAAGCGCCGGTACAGTCATTCTGCGGGGAGCCGCTGCCGCATAGGCCACCCCAAACGGCGCTACCTCCCCGGTGATGCGTCCCATGGCCGTCATCAGCCCGCCTAGGAACGCTGCACCGCCTGCTAAAAGGCGGTCATCGTTTTGCAGGGTGTTTAATATCCTGCGCGGCCAGGAAAGCCCGCTTACTTCCGTCATGTGATCCATCATGGTATTTTGCACTTCCTTTGGGGTAAAATAGTTGTCCGCTATTATCTTACCCCCTGCCCTACGCCGTATTTTGCCGCAGGCTGGTGTCGTATTCAGGCGGCTTTATGGGCAAACCGATATAATTTCTCCTTTATAGGGCAGTAAAAAGGCCCCGCTATTTGCGGAGCCCTTTCATCGGTTATTTTTCGTCCTTACGGTCCTTATGATCACGCAGGATCTGCAGCACATTGGCCGCGATCAGCAGCGCCAGCGTCACCGCCAGCGGCCAGCTGGTTCCAGGGTGGTGCGCCAGGCAGATCGCCACGATCACTGCCGCCAAAGTACAGCAAATTGTTTCCGCCCGGACCAGGGGCGTTTGTTTTTTCGGCAACATTTTATTCTGTCGCCTCCTCCATATTCGGCTTTTCTTCCGGTTCGGTAGGTAGCAGCCCCAAACGACGCTGGGCATGGCGCAGCAACCGCTTGTCATTGGCAAAAGAAACCAGCTCGGCAGCGCAGGAAAGCGGCGCCCACATAATCTCACTGATCTCTTCCTCCTGCCGAACCAGCTTTTCCTGCTCGGTGGTGCCCAGGAAATACACCACCTGTTTTTTCACTCCGGGCTTCGGGGAATATTCCACGCTCTCCCGGAATCCATCCATCAGTTTAATACCGGTCAGACCGGTTTCTTCCCTCACCTCACGCAGGGCGGTCTGGCGCTCGCTTTCACCGGCCTCCACATGGCCTTTGGGGAAGGACCAGTGCCCGCCAAAGCGGTGGCGCAGCAGTACCACATACAGTTCGTCCTCCTGCTGGCGCAGTACCAGCACACCGCAGGATTTTTCTCGTTTCATCATATTCTGTTTACTTCCTTACTACACCCGCCGGGGCGCTAAAATGGACAGAGCCATGCAGCGGCTCCGGTGCCTTCGGCACAAATATGAGTAGATTATAACACTTTACCACCGGCGTGGGAAGTCCCCTACCCAAACTTTTTCCGTTGACAAAATCTCCCCTAACGGGTAGAATGAGGATTGCAAACAATGTTTCCGTAGCTCAGCTGGATAGAGCGACCGCCTCCTAAGGTTGTGCTCTACCAGCTGCCTTACGGGGAAAAGTGATCGTTGCCAGTCTCAATTTAATATAAGTCTCTGTAGCTCAGCAGGATAGAG
>QWCH01001633.1_pt1 | contig 32605 bp, 29 predicted proteins | sample 1972671 | NCBI WGS metagenome assembly QWCH01 (sample SAMN09866713, study PRJNA288562) | Human gut metagenome isolate term3_stool, whole genome shotgun sequencing... | isolation source: gut | host: Homo sapiens | place: USA: California
CCGTTCGGGCTACTCCGGGCAAAGGCTACGCTGTCGCCTGCGAAACTCGCTTCGCTCAGACAGCGCAGGCTCCTGCCGCTTCGCCTTTACCCTCCGCTTTACGCCCGCCCGCTTAGGCCTTTCAGAGAAAGCTCCGCTTTCTTTTGGGATTGCCGACACCGCTTGTCCCTTTGCGATCCCGCATCGAGTGCGGGAATGAGGAAGCCATCCTTGTCCCCGCGCTTGACGCGGGGCCGCAAAGAAGCAGGCGGTATCGGCAATCCTCAAAGGGAGCGGAGCTCCCTATTTCCGGCCTAAACTGGTGAGCGTTAAGCGCAGAGACCGCAGTGAGCGGCAGGAGCGTCTGCTGTAGGGGTCGTTCGCGAACGACCCTTACGACGCGACAGCGAACGGAGGGAACGGAGTAGCGAAGCAGTTTAAGCCTTGAACTTTTGGTTACTTTTCTTTCAAGAGAAAAGTAACATCGTTATCTTTGTAGTATTATAAAATAAACCAATATGAAGATAGGATTATTTATCCCCTGTTATATCAATGCGGTATACCCGGAAGTTGGTGTTGCTTCTTATAAACTACTGAAAAGCCTTGGTTTGGATGTGGACTATCCGTTGGATCAGACTTGCTGCGGCCAGCCGATGGCGAACGCCGGTTTCGAGCATGAATCGTTGGGGTTGGCTGTCCGGATGGAGGAGTTGTTCAGCAAATACGATTATGTGGTAGGCCCTTCCGCCAGTTGTGTGGCTTTCGTCAAGGAAAACCATCCCGGCATCCTCGAGAAAGCCGGACATGTGTGTATGAACAGCAAGAAGATATATGATATCTGCGAGTTCTTGCACGATGTCGTGAAAGTGAAAGAACTGAAAGCCGAGTTTCCCCATAAGGTGAGCATTCATAATAGCTGCCACGGTGTGCGTGAGTTGCACCTCTCTTCTCCCAGCGAGCGTAATATCCCGTATTACTCCAAGTTGCGCGACCTCCTTTCTCTGGTGCGGGGCATCGAGATATTCGAGCCGAAACGTATAGACGAGTGTTGCGGTTTCGGCGGTATGTTTGCCGTCGAAGAACCGGAAGTATCCGTCTGCATGGGGCAGGACAAGGTGAAAGACCACATGAGCACGGGGGCCGAATACATCACCGGCGCCGACAGCTCTTGCCTGATGCATATGGAAGGCGTGATCAAGCGCGACAATCTTCCTGTCAAAACGATTCATATTGTTGAAATATTAGCCTCCGGATTATGAGCACGAAACATTCAAAAGCGGCTGCCCGCTTCATCGCGAACCGCAAACAGGAAGCCTGGCACGACGAAACCCTCTGGATGGTACGTGCCAAACGGGATAAAATGAGCCATTCGATTCCCGAATGGGAACGCTTGCGCGAACTGGCCTCAGACATCAAGCTCTATTCGAATAGCCACCTGGACACGCTGCTCGAGGAGTTCGAAAAGAACGCTCTTGCCAACGGCGCCATTGTCCATTGGGCGAAAGATGCGGCAGAACATAACGCCATCGTGCAGGAAATCCTCCGCCAACACGATGCCCATACGCTTATTAAGAGCAAATCAATGTTGACGGAAGAGTGCGGCATGAACGAATTTCTGCAGGAGCAGGGCTATGACATCATCGAAAGCGACCTGGGCGAGCGTATCCTGCAATGGATGCATCTCCATCCCAGCCATATCGTGATGCCGGCCATTCACATCAAACGCCAGGAAGTCGGCGAGATGATGGAGCGCGTACTGGGTACGGAAAAAGGCAATTCCGACCCGACCTATCTGACACATGCTGTGCGGAAGAACATGCGTGAAAAGTTCCTGACCGCCGATGTTGCGATGACGGGGGCTAACTTTGCCGTCGCTTCGACCGGCGAGATCGTGGTTTGTACCAACGAGGGAAATGCCGATATGGGAACGTCCTTTCCGAAAGTCCATATCGCAACGTTCGGAATGGAAAAGATTGTCCCTTCCCGGGAGGCATTGGGCGTCTTCACCCGCCTGCTGGCACGTTCCGGTACGGGACAGCCGGTCACATCCTATACCTCTCACTATTGCAAACCGAAAGAGGGCGGCGAATTTCATATTATCATTGTCGATAACGGCCGTAGCGACATCCTGGCACGTCCCGACCATATCCGCATGCTCAACTGCATCCGGTGTGGGGAATGCATGAATACGTGTCCGGTTTATCGCCGCACGGGCGGTTATTCCTATACCTATTTTATACCTGGTCCGGTCGGTATCAACCTGGGAATGTTGAAAGACCCGGTGAAGTATTCGGATAATGTGTCCGCCTGCTCGCTCTGTCTCTCCTGTTCCAATGTCTGCCCGGTCAAGATAGACCTCGGCGAGCAGATCTACCGTTGGCGTCAGGATCTGGACAGGATAGGGAAGGCGAGTACGGAGAAGAAGATTATGTCCGGCGGCATGAAGTTCCTGATGGAACGCCCGAAACTGTTCAACACCGCTTTGCGGTTTGCCCCGTTAGTGAACAAGATGCCCCGTTTTATGATCTACAATGGTCTGAATGCGTGGGGTAAAGGCCGCGAGCTGCCCACCTTCGCCAAACAGTCTTTCAATGATATGTGGAAAAACAACAAGATAAAATAACGACAACAATGAGTAGTAAAAACGACATATTATCCGCAATCCGCAGTCACACCGGCAAACGCTACGACATGCCTGACCTGACACTGGATGCGATCGTTTACGAAGATAAAATCGCCCAATTCTCCGACGCTCTGCAAGCTGCCGGAGGAAAAGCCGTTCTTTTGCAGCCCGGTGAAGACGTCAACGACATCATCCGCCAGCATTTTCCGGATGCCGCCCGTATTGCGTCTAACCTGCCCGATATCACCTGTGCGACCTTCAATCCCGACGACCTTGCCGACCCTCGTGAGTTGAACAACACCGATCTTGCCATCGTGGAAGGCCATTTCGGTGTAGCCGAGAACGGAGCCGTCTGGATCACCCGTCAGGTGAAACATAAGGCTTTGTATTTCATTTCCAACAGTCTGGTTATGCTGATTGATAGAGAGGCGATCGTGAACAATATGCATGAAGCCTATAAACGGACGGAAGGTATGACCTATGATTTTGGAGCCTTCATCTCCGGCCCTTCCAAGACTGCCGATATCGAACAGGCACTTGTGTTTGGTGCGCATGGACCGGTCGGAGTATTAGTGATATTGAAGTAAATAAAAATACGGATTTCACGGATTAACATGATCATTTATTGATCGAGTCCGCGAAATCCGTAAAATCCGGATATTGTTTTTATGATTTGTTGAACAAAGAAGCAATCCATAATACCAGAATCGCTCCGACTGTAGCCGTAATCAGGCTGCCGATTATGCCGGAAGCAGCAATTCCGAACAGACCGAATACCCAGCCGCCCAAAACGCCGCCTATTATTCCTAAAATCAAATTGATTATCACTCCGAAGCCACCGCCCCGCATTATTTTACCGGCAAGAAAACCGGCTACTATCCCTATAAGAATGTACCATAAGAACCCCATAGCTTTTAAATTTTATATTATACGTATATATAACTGTTTGTAAAGGAACAAAGTTGTCTTTGAAGGCAATTTTCTGTTGATACGGATTTGTTTCGTAAAACAACTGGTGATATCGAAAAAACGTATATCTTTGCAGCAGTAAATCATATAAGTATTCCGATGAAAATATCCAAGTAAGCCGGTTTTCGACATAAACACTTTATCGATGTAATTGTCAATTGTCCATTTTCAATTGTCAATTGTTTAGTCCGGCCTTTCCTCCAGTGCCACTCTCCGGCACGTTTGTGAATTATCCTTTTAGTTTTAATTTCTTAATCCAAAGAAAACTATGTGCATATCCGTACATCAGCTATGCTATGTTCATGCCGACAAAGAACCACTTTTTCAGAACATCAATTTAACGGTCAATAAAGGACAGCGTTTGGCGCTGGTCGGCAATAATGGTTCCGGTAAATCGACCTTACTGCGTATTCTCGAAGGAAGCCTGAAAGCCTCCTCAGGAGAGGTTGTATGTGCTTCCCAGCCTTATTATGTCCCGCAACATTTCGGGCAGTTCGACCACCTGACGGTGGCGGAGGCTCTACGGGTGGACGGGCCGATAAAGGCACTTCATGCTATTCTTGCGGGCGACGCTTCGGTGGAAAATTTTACCCGTCTGAATGATGATTGGAGTGTGGAGGAACGTTGCCTCTCGGCTCTTGCTTTCTGGGATTTGGAACATCTGCAATTATCCCAACCGATGCATTCGTTGAGCGGAGGGGAAAAGACAAAGGTGTTCCTTTCCGGCATTTCGGTTCATACACCGGAAATAATCCTGATGGACGAACCGACGAACCATCTGGATATATCCAGTCGGGACAAACTCTATGAAATGGTCCGGACCGGGCGTTCGACCCTGTTGATTGTCAGCCATGACCGGACGTTGCTGAACCTTTTACCAGGCATCTGCGAACTGGAAAGGAACGGCGTCACTCTCTACGGCGGCAATTATGATTTTTACAGGGAGCAGAAGGAGCTGGCTTTGACAGCCTTGCAGAACCAGTTGGATGAAAAGGAAAAAGAGTTGCGCCTGGCTCGCAAAATGGCCCGTGAAACGATGGAGCGAAAGAATAAGGCGAATGCCCATAACGATAAGACGAGTTTTAAAAAGGGAATTTCGCGGATGGCAGTCAATACGCTGAAAGATAAGGCAGAGAAGAGTACTGTCCGGCTGAATGATGTCCACGAGGAGAAGATCGTTTCCCTGCAAAGTTCGGTTGCGGAACTCCAGAACACAATCCCTGATATGCGGGCGCTTCAGACGAACTTTAATTCTTCCGCCTTACACACCGGCAAGATACTGATAACTGCCGAACAGGTCAACTTCGGCTATTCTTCCTCTTGCCTGTGGCCGTCGCCGCTGGATTTTCGGATCAGGAGTGGAGACCGCGTTCATATTACCGGGAATAACGGGAGCGGGAAAACTACTCTGGTCAGGCTTTTACTGGGTGAATTGCAGCCGGTGTCCGGAGTAATCACGCGGGCTGATTTCAGTTATCTTTATATCGACCAGGAATGTTCTGTGATCGATCCCGCCCTGACTGTCTTTGAACAGACGGAACGCTTCAATACCGGACATAAGGCGGAGCATGAACTGAAATCGATCCTGAACCGTTATCTGTTTCCTTACGGGACGTGGGATAAACCTTGCGCCTGTCTGAGTGGGGGAGAGAAGATACGCCTGCTGTTCTGCTGCCTGATGATTGGCAATAATACACCGGATCTGTTTATTTTAGACGAACCGACGAACAATCTGGATATTCGGAGTGTTGAGATAATAACAGCGGCTATAAAGAGTTATAGAGGAACGGTGCTGTTGATCTCGCATGATCTTTATTTTGTGAAAGAAATACAAATAAACCGCTCCATTAAACTTTTTAATTCCGGACCTGTTATTAAGACATAGTGTTTTTCATGGTATTAGAATTAAGTTAGATTAGGTTATCCGTCCCGTTCGCGAGAATAGGACGGTTTTCTTTTTTATCTGATTTGCCGTTTCCTTTCAGGGTTTGTATTTTGAAGCTGTCAGGATGGCTTGGCTGTCGTTGTTCTGCATCAGAGCTTCGGGCGTAGCATCCGTTTCCTTCATATATTTGTCAACAATCTGCCAACCGATCCAACTGCCAATGTTTCCCGGAGCGTCGCTGGAGAGGAACACGCAGGGCGTACTTTCGAAATATTTGGCAGTCGTCATCTGGTCGGGAGTGTAGAGGTGTTTGCGTTCTATGATTGCTTTCCACAGGTTGGCTTCGTTTTCCTTGCACCAGTTATAGGAAGCCCCGGTGTAACCCATTAGCTGTTCGGGCGTCAGTTCGGGGAATGCCTGGTGGATCAGGTATTTTATTTTTCCTTCATAAACCATGCGGTCCAGCAGCACATTCTCTTTTCCTTCAAACGGATATTCGGACATCAACCAACCGGCCAGATAGTCGGGAACGATATGTTCGGGCGTCATGAGGCGGCGTTGGAAATCGTAGAAGAACTCCTGATAGAGAGGGTATTCTTCGCCTAAGTATTTATCGATTGAGATAGATAGCAGGCTGTCGCCGACCAATACATTCTGGTTAAAACCGGAAACGTGCATATAAATAGCCGGAATCTGCATGGATGGGAAACAAGCTTTCAGCCATGCGAAACCGTTGCCTAATTGTTGTTCGATCTGTGATACGTCGTCATATTGGCGGATGGCATCGGCATACAGGCTTTTCAGCGTCGGTTCGGAATAGTAGTTTGTCAGCTTATCGAAGAATCCGGGCATTGCCGGCGATTTCATATTCAGGATGCCTTTTCCGAGGACGTCGAGCATTTGGGGATATCCGCCGGTGATTTCTGCTTGTCGGGTTGAGTCGCCTGTATCGACCAGCTTAAAAAGCTCTTTGTCGAAACGGTTGATTTTTACCGGAGCAGCCGACGTGACGGCAGCCGGAATATGGGAGTTCTGCCCGTTACAACTAAACAGGTAGAATGACAGGGAAAGTACCAGCAGTAATTTTGATTTCATAAGAATTTCATTTGAATCGACAACGTTACCAATAATAACGGATATAGTTACATTATATTGTACAATCCCTTCTTTGTATTCACTTGAACGAATGTCGATGATTCACATATCAACAAATGCAGTACTTCATGGGTTTATAGTGCCGTAAAGGAATGAATAACCCGGCAGATAGAATGAACGATGCGGGATGTGTGCTCCTTCGATACCTACCCGCTATTCATGTCACAGTCGTGAAACAAAAGATTACCGTTTGATCAGCACTGTCAGTCGCAAGGAGAGGTCGAAGAAGACCATTTTTGCATTTACGTTCTGTGTCACATGGCGTTCTGCCTTTGCCAATTCGTCCATGATGTCGATTACATTCCGCTCATTGATAAAAGGAGCGAACTTCACAGCGAAACCGGCTTCGTCTAAATTCATATAATTAAGTTCCGGCGATTGGAAACGGTACATGAAATTCTCGCGTATCAGATGTTGGCAGTACGCCAGGAAGTTTTTCTGCCGTTCGCGGCCGATGCTTGCCAATACGTCCGCCATATCTTTCATGCCCCTGACATTCCGCGCCCAGGAGTTACGCATCATACCTTTGAATTGTTCCAGATAGAATTTGTTCTCTTCCCCTAAGCTGATTGCTTCGACTGCTTTCAGGTAGCTGCCGTTTGCCAGGTGGGCGACATGCTTGGCGTCTTCGGGAGCCAGTCCGAAGCGGGAGATCATAGAGGTTGTGATATCTTCCGGTTGAATGCCCCGCACATTGATACGCTGTGCACGCGAAAGAATCGTTCCTAAAACCAGGTCGGGAAGTTCCGATACCATCAGGATAACTGTGTTCTGCGGCGGTTCCTCAATGATTTTCAGGAGCTTGTTGGCACAGGTCGGATGCAGTTTTTCAGGCAGCCAGACCAGCAGTATCCGGTAGGTCGCTTCATATATTTTGAGGCTTAGCTTGCGGATAATCTCATCGCTTTCCTTCGAATAGATCAATGCCTGCGAATTGCCTGCATCGATATAATCCAGCCAGTTGTCAATATCGAAATAAGGACGGTCTTTCAGGAAACCCCGCCATTCGGTGAGGTAATCGTCGCAGACTTCCTTCTTCTTCTCTTTCTTGGAAATAATCGGAAACACGAAGTGGAGGTCCGGGTGTGCCAGTTCGTTGTACTTCAGACATGACGGGCAATGGCCGCAAGAATCCGTTTCCGTCCGATCCGTGCAGTTCAGGTAGCGTGCATAAGCCAATGCAAGAGGAAAAGCGCCTGCACCGCCCTGTTCCGTGAAAAGTTGTGCATGCGGGACGACGCCTGTTTGCGCCGATTGTATAAGTCGTTTTTTTATATCTTCCTGACCGATAATATCTTTGAAGTACATGTATGCTCCTTATTGAGTTGATAGAGCAAAGGTACGAATAATTTTTTCTTTGATGCCTTTCGCAATAAAAAGCAGGAGCAAAAAAGGATATAAAGCCAGATCCATTGCAATAAACAAAACGTATTTCATCTTCGTAAAAATTATAATTTTACCAATAAGACGGTGATGTCTCGAAAAACCCCTATCCAATAACAATCTTTTTTTTTATTTTGTTGCATAACTTCTGATATTTTGTCGATTTTATCCGGGTGAGGTTTTTACCGATTGGATGACTCTTCTTTTTATATTATTTCGGTTTGTGACAAAATGTAATATTTTGCTGGGTTTTATTTGGTTTTGTAGGTCTGGTTTATACTCTTATATTATTTTGTTTTGGTACTTTGATTTCAAAATGATAGTTGTTATCTTTGCGTTGTGAAGAATAACAAATAAACTCTGGCAGTATTATGAATGTATGCAAAAATGACGCTTCTATTCTGATTATATATACAGGCGGTACTATCGGAATGATAGAAAACCCGGAAACAGGCTCTTTGGAAGCCTTTAATTTTGAACATTTGGAGGAACATGTTCCTGAACTGAAAAATCTTGGATATAAAGTCTCTTCCATCCAGTTTAATCCTCCGATGGATTCTTCGGAAATGGGACCGGATTCATGGATGAAGATTGTACAGATCATCGCGGAAAACTATCATGACTATGATGGTTTTGTCGTGTTGCATGGGACTGATACGATGGCGTTTACCGCATCCGCCCTGAGTTTTATGCTCGAGAACCTGAGCAAACCGGTGATCCTGACCGGTTCGCAGCTTCCGATCGGCATGCTTCGTACGGATGGAAAGGAAAATCTGATTACAGCAATAGAGATTGCCGCTGCCCGGGAAAACGATATGCCGTTGGTGCCCGAAGTCTGTATTTTCTTTGAGAACGATCTTTTGCGTGGAAACCGGACCAGCAAGACGAATGCCGATAATTTCAATGCTTTCCGCTCCTATAATTACCCGCCGTTGGCGCATGCCGGCATTTCAATTAAATATGATTTTCCCCAGATTTATCATCCGGTATCCAGAAAGCCGTTGAAGCCCCATTATCTGTTGGACCGGAATATTGCTATTCTGAAGATTTTCCCCGGAATCTCTCCACTGGTGGTGGAAAGCATCCTGAATATTCCCGGATTGAAAGGTGTCGTGATGGAGACGTTCGGCAGCGGAAATGCTCCCGGATATGACTGGCTATTGGAAATGTTGAAAGATGCGGTCGACCGGGGCATTGTCATTGTCAATGTCACACAATGCCTGGCCGGGAGCGTGGAAATGCATCGCTATGAAACCGGACGAAGATTGCTGGACGCCGGTGTCGTGAGCGGTTACGACAGTACGACCGAATGTGCGGTAGCCAAACTGATGTTCCTGTTCGGTCACGGCATGACACCGGACGAAGTAAAGGAACATCTGAACTGTTCGCTGATCGGAGAGATTACTATTGTTTGAAAATATATTTCATGAGCATGGAAACATATTTTCATGGGCATGGAAATATTGTTTTATGCCCATGAAAAGAATTCCGTATTTCAATAGACCTCTTTTGCCACCTTATAGACGCTATCCGAAGCCATCATCGTATAGAAATGCAGACTCGGAACGCCATGTGCAATCAAGTCTTTGCATTGCTGGATGCACCATTCGACACCGACGGCCTTTGCCTCTTCGTCAGTCTTGCATTTGCGAAGCTCTGTTGCGAACGGTTCGGGGATGTCCGAACGGAATATCTTAGGCAGGACGGTTAGTTGGTTCTTAAATACGATCGGCTTGATTCCGGGAATAATGGGGACTGTAATGCCTTCAGCACGGCAACGGTCAACGAATGAGTAATATTTCTCGTTGTCGAAAAACATTTGTGTCACCAGATAATCCGCCCCGTTCTTTACTTTCTCTTTCAGATAGAAAATATCCGATTCCATATTGGGCGCCTCTTCATGCTTTTCCGGATAGCAAGCCATTCCGTAAGAGTACGGGGTTTCGTTCGCCTCAAATCTCGATCCGTCCAGGGCAATACCTTTATTGAAGTTGTTCACTTGTTCCTGAAGGTCGGTTGCATGTTCGTGATACAGGTCCGTGTTTTGTCCGGCTTCGATCGTCTTCACGTCTCCGCGAAGCAGCAACAGGTCGTACACGCCTAAAAAGTTCAGGTCGATCAGTGCATATTCCGTTTCGTCCTTTGTAAATCCCTTACATATAATATGAGGCACAGCCGTGATGTTATATTTATTCTGGATAGCCGAAGCGATGGCAACCGAACCGGGGCGTTTGCGGATATTCACCTTCTGGATGCTGCCGTCCGGCAACGTCTTATAAATATATTCGCTGTGGTGAGACGTTATATTAATGTATTTAGGATCGAATTCTATCAGTTTGTCTATGACATTATAGACTTTCTGTATGCTGTTCCCTTTCAGTGGAGGAAGTATTTCAAATGAAAAAGCAGTGCTCTTGCTATTATTGATCAGATCGATTACTTTCATATTGTGCTATATTTTGCCACAAAAGTAATAAATCCTACCTGTTCCTGCAATCTGAGATTATAAAATCCTCGGATTTAAAGTTGCTGTAATACCTTCCGGAAATTGCCGTGAACCGCAAAACACAATAATCCGGGTCTGTTACTCCCTCCGGATAATACATTGTGTCGCCGTCTTGCCAGATCATTTCTTTGCTGGCATTGTCGGTCAGGACTTCCATTGTGCCGCGCAGCATGACGCCCCGGAAGAAACGCCTGTCGCAAAAGTATATGCAGGCATGGTTATCTTTCAGGTACTGGGCAACACGTCTGGATGACGTATTCGTAGTAAAATAGAATGTTTGAATCCCTTCACGTTTCCGGGGCTGCAACATCGCTTTTATATTCGGAAATCCTTCCGCATCTATCGAGCCGATAAAAGAAATAGACTGTTTGTCGGCTATGGCTCCAATTGTTTTTTCTGCATCTTTCATTGTGTTCTGTTTTATTGATTAATATTATCTTTTTCCTGTTTTTATTACAGGACGAAATTAGTAAATATAGGGATACGCTCCTAATATCTAAATCTTCTATATCCGGTGGTATTTAAATAAATTGCTAATAATCAGAATAATGAAAGGATTTTATTCGTGTGTTAATGCCGATTGTCTTGTTGGCCGATAATTATAAGCCGTATGATCGACGGTTATCGGCATCGGATTAGTTGCCGGGGAAATTTCAGATACATCCCGGTCTATTTTCAAATAGGTTTAGGTGAAGACTTTCTTTTAGCGGCTTTTTTGTTTCGATCTGTCGTTTTATTAATATCTTTGCGTTCAATAATCTAATTACGATAAGATATGGAAAATATGAATTGGTCTGATCTGGCATTCGGTTATATGAAGACAGACTATAATGTAAGGTGTTACTATCGAGATGGTAAATGGGGGGAGCTGGAAGTGAGTTCTTCCGAAATCATTAATATTCATATGGCGGCTACTTGTCTGCATTATGGACAGGAGTCGTTTGAAGGGCTGAAAGCGTTCAAAGGGAAAGACGGCAAGATCCGTGTGTTCCGTATGGACGAGAACGGTAAACGTATGCAGTCTTCCAGCCGTGGCATCAAGATGGCTGAACTGCCCGTCGAGATGTTCGAGGAAGCGGTCCGCAAGGTGGTGAAGCTGAACGAACGTTTTGTTCCGCCTTACGAAAGCGGAGCAGCTTTGTATATCCGTCCGTTGATGATCGGTTTGGGCGCGCAGGTGGGCGTGAAACCGGCTCCCGAATATATGTTCATGGTATTTGTTACTCCGGTAGGACCGTATTTCAAAGGCGGTTTCAAACCTTCCAAAGTGTGTATCATGCGCGAATACGACCGTGCTGCCCCACAGGGAACCGGTACAATCAAAGTGGGCGGTAACTATGCAGCCAGCCTGGTTGCCGGTGAAAGAGCTCACGAACTGGGTTATGCAGCTGTTCTGTATCTGGACCCGAAAGAAAAGAAATATCTGGACGAATGCGGTCCGGCTAACTTCTTCGGTATTCGCGGTAACAGCTATATCACTCCGCAATCTCATTCGATCCTGCCTTCTATTACGAACAAGAGTTTGCAACAGTTGGCTGCTGATATGGGCCTGACAGTGGAACGCCGTCCGATCCCGGTAGAAGAAATCGCTACATTCGACGAAGCTGCCGAATGCGGAACAGCTGCCGTTATCGCTCCGATCTCGCAGATCGACGACCTGGATATCAATAAATCGTATGTTATCGCCAAAGACGGCAAGCCGGGTCCTGTGTGCGAAAAGCTATACAATAAATTGCGTGCTATTCAATACGGTGACGAGCCTGATACGTACGGTTGGGTCACGGTAATTGAATAAGAAGTTTGAACATTGGAAATTGAAAATTGAGAATGCCGTTTGTTAGTTTGAACTTTATCTTTTTATAATAAAATTGCAATCTCGGCATTGCAAATAAGAAAAGATTCTTATCTTTGTGCCGGTAATTTTCAATTTTTAATTTTCAATTTTCAATTACCAAGTGGAATCATTCTTTAAAACACATAAATACCTGGTAGAGCACTTGTATTCGCCGGTTCGCAGAGGACTGATGGATGAGATCGACTGGAACGACCGGTTGATCGGCATAAAAGGTTCCCGCGGAGTAGGGAAAACGACTTTTCTGCTGGATTATGCCCGTGAACATTTTGGTGCGGATAATAAGGAGTGTCTCTACATCAATCTGAATCATTTTTATTTCACGGAACGTACGCTGGTCGATTTTGCTTCTGAATTCAGGGCAAAGGGAGGAAAAGTGCTGCTGATCGATCAGGTATTCAAATATTCGGGATGGTCCAAAGAACTCCGGTATTGCTTTGATAACTTCACAGATCTGAAGATCATATTTTCCGGTTCGTCCGTGATGCGGCTGAAAGAAGAAAATCCGGATCTGTCGGGCAAGGTGGTTTCTTATAACCTGAGAGGTTTTTCATTCCGTGAGTTTTTTAACCTGATGTCCGGGAATAGTTTTCCGGCATACACATTTGATGAAATATTGGTGGGCCACCAGGAGATTGCGAAAGGAATCTGTTCGGTGGGGAAACCAATGGCATATTTTCAGGATTATCTGCATCATGGTTTTTATCCGTTCTTCTTAGAGAAACGCAATTTCTCGGAGAACCTGCTGAAAACGATGAATATGATGCTGGAAGTAGACGTGTTATACATAAAACAAATCGAACAAAGCTATCTGCCAAAACTGCGGAAACTGCTTTACCTGTTGGCGATAAGTGCACCTTGTACGCCCAATGTAAGCCAGTTGAGCAAGGATATAGAAACGTCAAGAGCTACGGTGATGAACTATATCAAATACCTGACTGATGCCCGTTTGATGAATATGCTTTATCCGGTGGGAGAGTCGTTCCCCAAGAAGCCGTCTAAGGTATATATGTACAACTCCAATCTGATGTATCCCATCCGGCCGATGGAAGTGAATATGCAGTCTGTGCGCGAATCATTCTTTTATAACCAGTTGTTGAAAGACAACAAACTGAATGAAGGCGGAAAGAATGCCCATTTCCTGGTGAACGGGACTTATAATTTCAGGATTGAAGAAAACATGAAAGTGAAGAACAACCCTGATCTGTATTATGCGATCGATAAGGTTGAAGTAGGAGAGGGCAACATGATCCCGCTTTGGCTTTTCGGCTTTTTATATTGAAATATTTTTAAATACTAATAGTAAGAGTCTATGACAAAACAGAAGAAATTTTTAACCTGTGATGGTAACCAGGCTGCTGCGCATATTTCCTATATGTTCAGTGAAGTTGCGGCTATTTACCCCATCACTCCGTCATCTACAATGGCAGAATATGTAGATGAATGGGCTGCTGCCGGACGTAAGAATATTTTCGGCGAAACTGTAATGGTGCAGGAAATGCAATCTGAAGGCGGTGCTGCCGGTGCAGTTCACGGTTCATTGCAGGCTGGTGCGCTGACTACGACTTACACAGCTTCTCAGGGTCTGTTGCTGATGATCCCGAACATGTACAAGATCGCAGGTGAATTGCTGCCTTGCGTATTCCACGTATCTGCCCGTACATTGGCTTCACACGCACTGTGTATCTTTGGCGACCACCAGGACGTTATGTCTGCCCGTCAGACAGGTTTTGCTATGTTGGCTGAAGGTTCTGTACAGGAAGTTATGGACCTGGCTGGTGTGGCTCACCTTTCTACAATCAAATCCCGTGTTCCTTTCGTGAACTTCTTCGACGGTTTCCGTACATCACACGAAATCCAGAAGATCGAAGCATTGGAAAATGAAGACCTGGCTCCGCTGATCGACCAGAAAGCGCTGGCTGAATTCCGCGCACGTGCCTTGAATCCGAAGACTCCGGTTGCCCGTGGTATGGCTGAAAATCCTGACCACTTCTTCCAGCACAGAGAATCAAGCAACTCTTACTATGAAGCAGTTCCTGCTATCGTAGAAGAATATATGAACGAACTTTCCAAGATCACAGGCCGCAAATACGGTTTGTTCGATTACTACGGAGCTGAAGATGCAGAACGCGTAATCATCGCAATGGGTTCTGTTACGGAAGCTGCACGCGAAGCTATCGACTATCTGACAGCTAAGGGTGAAAAAGTAGGTTTGGTATCCGTTCACTTGTATCGTCCGTTCTCGGCTAAACACTTCCTGGCAGCTGTTCCTAAGACTGCTAAGCGTATTGCTGTTCTGGATCGTACAAAAGAACCGGGTGCAACGGGCGAACCGCTGTATCTGGATGTAAAAGACTGCTTCTATGGCCAGGAAAATGCTCCGGTTATCGTAGGCGGCCGTTATGGTCTGGGTTCTAAGGATACGACTCCGGCTCAGATTCTTTCCGTATATGAAAACCTGGCATTGCCGATGCCGAAGAACCAGTTCACGCTGGGTATCGTAGACGATGTAACATTCACTTCTCTGCCTCAGAAAGAAGAAATCGCACTGGGTGGCGAAGGTATGTTCGAAGCTAAGTTCTACGGTTTGGGTGCTGACGGTACGGTTGGTGCTAACAAAAACTCGGTTAAGATCATCGGTGATAATACAGATAAATATTGCCAGGCTTATTTCTCTTACGACTCTAAGAAATCAGGCGGTTTCACTTGTTCTCACCTGCGTTTCGGTGATCATCCGATCCGTTCTACCTATTTGGTGAACACTCCGAACTTCGTTGCTTGCCACGTTCAGGCTTATCTGCGTATGTACGATGTGACTCGCGGTTTGCGTGAAAACGGTACGTTCTTGCTGAACACAGTATGGAATGGCGAAGAACTGGCAAAACACCTGCCGAACAAGGTAAAACGTTATTTTGCTCAGAAAAATATTACTGTTTACTATATCAACGCTACACAGATTGCGTTGGAAATCGGTTTGGGCAATCGTACCAATACGATCCTCCAGTCTGCATTCTTCCGTATCACAGGCGTAATTCCTGTTGATCTGGCTGTAGAACAGATGAAGAAGTTCATCGTGAAGTCTTATGGCAAGAAAGGCCAGGATATCGTAGACAAGAACAATGCTGCCGTAGACCGCGGTGGTGAATACACTCAGCTGGCTGTTGATCCTGCATGGGCAAATCTGCCGGACGATGACGCTGTTGTTAACAACGATCCGGCGTTCATCAACGAAGTGGTTCGTCCTATCAATGCACAGGATGGCGACTTGTTGAAGGTTTCTGCTTTCAAAGGCATCGAAGACGGTACTTGGTATCAGGGCACTTCCAAATACGAAAAACGCGGTGTTGCCGCATTTGTTCCGGTTTGGAATGAAGCAAACTGTATCCAGTGTAACCAGTGTGCTTATGTTTGTCCTCACGCTTCTATCCGTCCGTTCGTACTGAATGACGAAGAACAGAAGGGTGCTAACTTCCCGATGCTGGATGTAAAGGCTCCGGCTACGATGAAGGGCATGAAGTTCCGTATGCAGGTTGACGTTCTCGACTGTTTAGGTTGCGGTAACTGTGCCGATATCTGTCCGGGCTTCAAGGGTAACAAGGCGTTGGCTATGGCTCCGCTGGAAGGCCAGTTGGCTGAAGCTGACAATTGGGCATACTGTGTGGCTAACGTAAGCTCTAAACAGAGCTTGGTAGACATCAAGTCTAACGTGAAGAACTCACAGTTTGCAACTCCGTTGTTCGAGTTCTCCGGCGCTTGCTCCGGTTGTGGTGAAACTCCGTATGTGAAACTGATTTCCCAGCTGTTCGGTGACCGCGAAATGGTTGCTAACGCTACAGGATGTTCTTCTATCTATTCAGGTTCTGTTCCTTCTACTCCGTACACAACAAACGAAAAGGGTGAAGGTCCTGCATGGGCTAACTCTCTGTTCGAAGACTTCTGTGAATTCGGTCTGGGTATGGAACTGGCTAACGAAAAGATGCGTTTGCGCCTGACAGACCTGATGAACAAGATCGGTGCCGGCGAGCATTCACCAGCTGAGATGAAAGAATTGGCTGCCGCATGGGTCGCTAATCAGAACGACGCTGACAAGACAAAAGAATTGGCTCCGCAGTTGATGGCTTACGTGGAAGAAGGCATCAAGGCCGGTTGTCCGGTTTGTGCTCAGATCAAGGAATTGTCTCACTTCCTGGTAAAACGTTCACAATGGATTATCGGTGGTGACGGTGCTTCTTACGATATCGGTTACGGAGGTCTTGACCATGTAATCGCTTCCGGCAAGAACGTAAATATCCTGGTTCTGGATACAGAGGTATATTCTAACACAGGCGGTCAGTCTTCCAAGGCTACTCCGGTCGGTGCAATCGCTAAGTTTGCCGCTTCCGGTAAGCGTGTCCGCAAGAAAGACCTGGGTCTGATGGCAACAACTTACGGTTACGTTTATGTTGCTCAGATCGCTATGGGTGCAGACCAGGCTCAGACATTGAAAGCGATCCGCGAAGCAGAAGCATACGACGGTCCTTCTTTGATTATCGCTTATGCTCCTTGTATCAACCACGGTTTGAAGAAAGGTATGGGTAAATCGCAGGCTGAAGAGAAAGAAGCTGTTGCATGTGGCTACTGGCACTTGTGGCGCTACAATCCTACTCTGGAAGCTGAAGGCAAGAACCCGTTCACCTTGGATTCTAAAGAACCGGATTGGAGCAAGTTCCAGGACTTCCTGAAAGGTGAAGTTCGTTTCGCTTCTGTAGCAAAACAATATCCGGCAGAAGCTGCCGAACTGTTTGCCGCTGCCGAAGAAAACGCAAAATGGCGTCTGCGCAGCTACAAACGTATGGCTGCTGAAAACTGGAGCGTGGAAGAGTAATTGATTTTTGTAGATAAGAGGGAATTTATTCCCTCTTGATAGAATAGAAAAGTAAATAAGCAGAGTGTAGCGGATTAGCTGGGACAGCGTTCGTTACACTCTGCTTTGTATTATATTATTTATTCATACCTGTATCCCAAATAATTAGTATTTTTGTGAGTGAAACGAATGAAACAAGAATAGTGTATCACCAATAGATTTGATAGACTGTTTGGAGCAATATATTTTAACAAGCTAAAAATAAAAGATGAAAACAGGTACTACTATTGACGATATTCTGACCGATAGATTGATTATACGGTTAGCGAAGCCGGATGATGCAGAAGAAATATATTCTTACCGTTCTGATACTATTGAAAACCGATATCAGGGATGGTTTCCCGAATCTGTTGAGGAAGTTCGTAATTATATCGCCAATATGCCCGTGAATATGGATATCGCAGATGCCTGTTTCCAGTTTGCCATTCTGGCTAAGAATGAAAATCGCCTGATCGGGGATATGGGAATAATTTTCACAGGACATGAAAGAATGCAGGTAGAGATCGGTTGTACGTTGAATAAAAAATTTCAAGGTAAAGGTTATGCTACCGAAGCATTGACGGCAATGATAAACTGTTTTTTCGTGACATTAAAGAAACATCGTGTTATAGCATCTATTGACCCAAGAAATATTGCCTCTATCCGACTAATTGAACGGTTGGGATTCAGGAAAGAAGCTCATTTCAAAGAAAGCTATTATCTACGCGGAGAATGGGTAGATGATATAATATACGCTATGCTCAGAACAGAGTGGGTTGAAAATCTAAAATAAGTAGTATCTTTACGACATTGAATCTATAATTAATTTTCTTATTATGAAAAAGTATTTGGCAGAAATGATCGGTACGATGGTTCTGGTACTGATGGGGTGCGGTAGCGCAATTTTTAATGGCGGATGTGGAACTCCCGCACAGGTATTAATGGTTGCGATGGCGTTCGGACTTTCGGTTGTGGCGATGGCTTATACAATTGGCGGGACTTCAGGATGCCATATTAATCCGGCTATTACGTTGGGGTGTATGTTGTCAGGCCGGATGAAATCAAAGGAAGGCCTTATGTATATGCTGTTCCAAGTGATGGGAGCCTTGATCGGTTCCACGATTCTGTGGATACTTACTTCTAATATCGATATGGAATATGCGACAACGACGGGAGCTAATTCGTGTGCTCCGGGTGTCGGGATTGCCGGCGGCCTGATTGCGGAAATCGTCTTTACATTTGTTTTTGTGCTGGTTGTATTGGGTACGACTGATGCGAAGAAAGGGGCGGGCAATTTTGCCGGATTGGCTATCGGTCTGTCTCTTGTCCTGGTGCACATTGTTTGCATACCTCTTACAGGTACATCCGTAAACCCTGCCCGTAGTATCGGTCCGGCTTTATTTGCCGGTGGAGAGGCTTTGTCGCAGTTATGGCTGTTTATCGTAGCTCCGTTAATCGGTGCGGCTTTGTCTGCCGGAGTGTGGAAAATGGTTGCTGAGAAAGAATAGAATTTAAAGAAACATAATTGAGGCGGAATCTTCGAAAGAGGATTCCGCTTTTTTGTAACATGAACTTCATCTCCTATTCAACTCTAATCAAACTATTCGGAATATTTTTGTTTTTATATAGTATAATAGTGAATTATAGAAGAAGAATGTAACGTATGAAGATGTTCGTCATTCCGAAGAGATTCGACATTAATGATGTCTATTTATTGTAATGTCATGTGTTTCATATCCTGGAAAAAGTTTATCTTTATCGCGTTTAACGAAATAAAGTCTGACTAATCTAACGAATATGAAACATTTTTTATGTCTTCTTTTCAGTTTATCTTTCCTATTCTTGCCAACCTATGCGCAAGATTCGTATGAAACTTATAGTGGTGATACGTTTAAAACCGGTGATGTGCTTACCCTCGGAGATTATTATCTGAGTTCTACAAAGTATAGCCATTTGAAATATGCGTATACGGATACATATGGTAAGGTCCGGTATGAAGCGTTCGGGGGAAAAGATTTGCCTTTCTCTAAGGTGACGATTCGTGAAATTATCCGCCCGGAAGATAGGAATATGTTCTTGAACAAAGCAGTCGTGTTCGCCTTGGAAAGTGAGAAAGATCCCGATAAGAAGCTGTTTGTGGAGATTGACCGGGCAATAGAACAGGGCGAGATTGTTGTGAATATGCCCGAGCCTGTTATAAAATGCGAGGAGATGACGCTTGAGCAGATGTTTATCTGCTGTGTCCGGGTTAATAAACTGCCGATAGACGATAAAGTGGTTTTAAATTACATCAACGCTGTCAACAAAGAGTTGGGGCAGGAATGCCGGCGCGACCAGTTTAAATTCCGCAAACTGAAAGAGGAATATCAGACCCGTCTGGAAAAAGAAATAGCCGATTTTGATTTTACGAAAACCTATTTCATAAAAGTAAATAACAACCATAAAGGTTATGATTTCGACCATGAAGGTTATCCATTGTCTTATCCGACACGCTCGGGCAGCTCTCCCAAACAATGCATTCCTTTTAATGGCTTTAACTTTATGCCAGTCAATCCTGATCAAGCTTTCTTTTTACCAGTGAACATGGACGATGCGGAAAAGTATGAGAAGCGGAGCAGAGGAACCGGCCAGAATGGTTATGTCAGTATGTTGGTGTATACGGTTGTCTATTTACAGCCTCTTGATAAATATATGGAACTGCCAAAAGAGAAATACAATGTTCTTAACGTGGAAAATCTATATCGTTCGACGCTGATCGGAGTTAAAATAAAAGGTTTGGATGTTTATGATAATAAAAGCTTCCGGTATAACCTGGTAGGATCGGCTTTATTTGAATGAGCCCACTTTTAATAATAAAAACAGGAGGGTGTGTTCTCCCCTTGTTCCCCACGCTTGACACGGGAACAAGGGGAGAACATACCCTCAGTTTTAATCCTATTCGGTTAATCCTTCCTTTGGTAATTTATTTTCAAGGGAAAAGTAACTGCGATTTCAGCTCCGGAAATTGCGCCTGGTGCCAATAAGGATAGATAGGCGTGACCCGGCTTGCTTCATCCAGACGTTTTACCTGATCCGGTGTCAGGTTCCAGCCGACGGCTTCCAGGTTTTGTTTCAACTGTTCTTCTGTGCGGGCGCCGATGATCAGGCTGGATATGGTCGGGCGTTGAAGCAGCCAGTTCAGAGCGCATTGTGCAACCGTATGGCCGGTTTCTTCGGCAATCTCGTCTAATACTTCCACAATATCATATAGACGTTCGTAGGATGTCGCCTCGTCGGGGATCGGACTTCCGCCACGTGCGACACGGCCGTCGGACGGGATCGGGTTGTTACGGCGGTATTTGCCTCCCAAGCGTCCGGCCGACAGCGGGCTCCAGATGATTGTCCCCACTTTCTGGTCGATGCCCAACGGCATCAGTTCCCATTCGAACTCACGGTTCAGCAGTGAATAATAAACCTGTTGCGCCACATAGCGGCTCCACCCGTAGCGTTCTGAGATGGAGAGCGATTTCATCAGATGCCAGCCCGAGAAGTTGGAGCAGGCGATGTAACGGATCTTTCCGGCCGTGATCAGATCGTCCAGTGCACGGAGTGTTTCTTCTACCGGCGTGTTGGCATCGAAACCGTGCATGTGATAGATATCGATATGATCCGTGTTCAACCGCTTCAGGCTGGCTTCGCATGCCTCTATCAGGTGGAAGCGCGAAGAACCGAGCGCATTGCGGGTTTCCGGATTCAGGTTGAAAGTCGCTTTTGTGGAAATCAACAGTTTGTCGCGCAGTCCGCGAATCGCTTTACCCAATATTTCTTCCGACAGCCCGCCGGAATATACATCTGCCGTGTCGAACAGGTTCACGCCTGCATCGAGGCATAAATTCACCATACGGGTTGCCTCGGCCACTTCCGTGTGTCCCCAACCTTCAAAACCATTTGTGCCGCCAAAAGTGGCTGTTCCTAAACACAGTGCGGGAACAAATAGCCCCGAACCTCCTAATTGCCTGTATTCCATAGTCTCTATATTTATTTATGTTTTGACAAAGATAAATAAAAAACAGAGACCACAAAGGAGCCGTTTAAAATACAGGGATTGAATAGACCAGTCCCAGCGAAATGCGATGTGTGTCGGGGTCGATGGCTCCCATGTCAAGGGCCGGCCTTTCGAGTTTTACGCCCCGGTATGTGTAGAGCAGGAAGATGAAGAGGTCGCTTTGCTTGATCGGGAAAAACTCGATGCTGCTTTGCGCGTTCCAGGAACGGCGGTACATGCCTTTGGCGAACGGGCCGTTTGCCTTGTAGACGCGTCCGGTTTCGTATGCGCCTTTCACATAGACGTTCCAGCGCGGATGGATGCGGTAATCGACATCGGCGATGATAGACAGGTATTCGGTGTTGCAAGCTGTCTGTGCAATTGCAGGCAGGCGGCTGATGACACCATGTTGGTCCAGTCCTTGCCGTGTGTACATAATATCTAAGTAAGTGAGCAACGGCCCTTTCTCGACCGTATTGCCGCAGGTGAAGTAGTAAGAATAACGCTTCTGCGTCTGCTGTCCCATCGCGGCTGCATAGCGGAGTTGCAGGACACGGTCGAAATAATAACTGTTCCAGTTCACCGTGTACATGAAAGGCACTTTCGCCTCCCGTGTGTTCTCTGGTAGTCCGGTCGGATAGATCTCATCGTCCTGGCCGCTCCGGTTGTTGACGATCTGGAAGCAAATCTCTTGGTTTGTGTTGACTTGCCAGTTGCCCGATATACCTGCCTGGTAACAAGTCAGCAGGTTATTGAACTCACTGAACTCGCGCACTTTTATCGAATTGACATAATACTCATATCCTCCGAAGTTCACGAACTGCTTGCCTATCGTAAAGCCAAATTTGTCATGCACTTTCAGGTTGACATAAGCTAATTCGAGCGAAGACGAAAGATTGTCTAACGAATAAGGGTCCGAATATTTGTTGAACGACTGACGGTAATGATAGGAGAGGTTTTTCCATACATCTCCTTTTATTTCCAACCGGACACGGTTTAGCTTGAAATTCATGCCGTCGAAATTAGATCCGGTGAAGTTGGCGTTGGCCGAAGTGAACAGCTGGAAATTCATTTCCGCACTTTCGATCAACTTCCTTCCTCCCGTGAGGCGTTCAACGAGCGTCGGTTCCTGTCCCGGAGTGGATTCCTTTTCAACTTCTTGTGCCAAAACCGATTGGACCGATAATAATAGTATTGTCAATAAGTAAAGATGTGTTTTCATGTTTGCAATTGAAATATTTTAGCGTTCAAATATAGTAATTTTCCACAACCTTTGGAAATCCGTATTTATTCTTACCTTTGCCTAAGGTTTTTAATATGGTAAAGAGTTTAGGTTATGATTAAGGCAGTTTTTTTTGATATCGACGGGACGTTAGTCAGTTTTAAGACACATGTTGTTCCCAAGTCGACTCTTCATGCGCTTGAATTATTGAAGAAAAAAGGAATTAAAGTGTTTATCGCTACCGGTCGTCATCGCAGCTCCATTAATAATTTAGGCGATCTCGAGTTTGACGGTTATGTGACGCTGAACGGCGGTTATGTGTTTGTCGGAAAGGACGATGTGATCTATAAACATAGCATTCCGGATAAGGATATTGAAGCGCTGGTGCGCTATCAGAATCAGGAAGGCGAGTTCCCGTGCGCCTTTGTGCAGGAAAACGAGATTTTCATGAACTATACGGATAAGGCGGTGAACGACGTGTTTCATCTGCTAAATTTCCCTGCGCCTCCCATCCGTCCGATAGAAGATATTTATGGAAAGACGGTTTACCAGTTGATCGCTTTCTTTACAGCAGAACAGGAAAAGCGTATTATGAAAGTCCTGTCCCATTGTGAGTCTACACGCTGGAATGCGTTGTTTACAGATGTTGTGCCGCACGGAAGCAGTAAGCGTGTCGGCATCGACAAGATGTTGGCACATTTCCATATCGGCTTGGACGAATGCATGGCTTTTGGTGACGGAGGCAATGACATCCAGATGCTTAGCCATGTCGGCATCGGTGTGGCAATGGGAAATGCGTCAGAAGAGGTAATGAAGTCGGCCGCCTATGTGACGACTTCCGTCGATGAGAACGGTATCTACAATGCGCTGAAACATTTCAACATAATTTGATTTTGAACTGTTATATATAAAAATAGGGGAGATTATGATAGACGAACTGTTAAGATTCAATCGTGAATTTGTAAAGAATAAAGGATATGAGAAGTTTATCACCAACAAATATCCTGATAAGAAAATAGCGATCGTGTCCTGTATGGATACCCGCCTGACGGAGTTGTTGCCCGCCGCTTTGGGCATAAAGAACGGCGATGTCAAGATTATCAAGAATGCGGGAGCTATCATATCCCATCCCTTCGGCAGTGTGATCCGGAGCCTGCTGGTCGCCATTTATGAATTGGGTGTGAACGAAGTGATGATTATCGGACATACCGACTGCGGTGCCAAGCATATGGACAGCGAACAGATGATCGAGGTGATGAAGAAAAGGGGAATCCCTTCGGAGCATATCGACATGATGCGCTATTGCGGCATTGACTTCAAGTCCTGGTTGCGCGGGTTCGACACACCAGAAAGTTCAGTCCGCGAGACTGTGTCGCAAGTGCGAAACCATCCGCTGATCCCATCGGATATAACGGTTAGCGGATTTGTAATCGACTCGACAACAGGCGAGTTAACTCCGGTCGTTTGATTGGGAAACAGGACTGGATAGACTTGGGTGAAAACTTAAAAATGTATAAACGTGCAAGAAAAACTATGTTTTACAGCATTGTTTTAAATAAAATGCTTATCTTTGCACTGTAAACAAAAAGAAAGAGAAAGTTTAGGTTTAGTTATTATTAATCGTTCTCCAAGCGTGGGGGACTTAAATGAGTAAAATTATGATGATGAGAGAAAATGAAAAAAGTATGCGTACTTTAGCGATGTTGCGTTATCAGGCTGATCGTTATCAGTCCGTTGGAAATGGTTCAATGTGTCAGCGAGTAAATGCTGAGATCCGCAGATTGATGAACCAAATGAGCGAAAGCTCTAAAAATTGAGTATTAAACAAGTAAATAATTTGTATTGATGTTGTCTCTCCACCCTTGTCTTTAGAAAGACAGGTGAGAGATAGATGCAGAGGAGGCATTCGACGCTTAAGAGATAGCGGAGTTTGGCCTTTTTTTATTGCCCTTTTCCTTCCTTCCTAATTCGTATTTCCGGGTATTTACAAACCATTTTATTAATATTCTATTTATCAGGAGTGATTTTATTACGCCGCTTTTATGTTATCTTTGTAGTTGTAAAACTATAATCAGTAAAAACACAGTATCAAAATGAGAAAAGCGGGATTATTCTTAGTCTCCATAGCGCTAAGTACTACATTGTGGGCCGAATCGCCCGAAAAGAAAGGGCTGGATGTGATTAATAAGACCAATGCGGAGGCCTATATCGGTTTCTTGGCAAGCGATGCCCTCGAAGGGCGCGAAGCCGGTTTCCGCGGGGGGCGTATTGCCGGCGAATATATTGTTTCCAATCTGAAGACGATGGGGATCGAGCCTTTGTTCGAGTCTTATTATCAGCCTTTCGATGCCTATAATAAAGAGCGCCAGAAGAGAGGGCGTTTCCAGGTTCATCCGGATTCGATCGCCAAGCTGAAGCAAGGTGTCCACCAGAAGTTGTCGATGAATAATATCTTGGGAAAGATCGAAGGCAAGAATCCGAACGAATATGTGATTATCGGCGCTCATTACGATCATTTGGGGATCGATCCGATGCTGGATGGCGACCAAATTTATAATGGCGCCGACGATAATGCATCCGGCGTTTCGGCTGTTTTACAGGTTGCAAAAGCGTTTTTGGCAACGGGCGTACAGCCGGAGCGGACTGTGATCTTTGCTTTCTGGGACGGTGAGGAAAAAGGCTTGTTGGGTTCCAAATATTTTGTGCAGACATTCCCCGAAATGGATAAAGTGAAAGGATATCTGAATTACGATATGATAGGCCGCAATAACGACGAGTCTAAACCGACGCACGTCGTCTATTTCTATACCGAGGCGCATCCTGCGTTTGGCGACTGGTTGAAGAACGATATCAAGAAATACGGTTTGAATCTGGCTCCGGATTATCGTCCGTGGGACAAGCCGGTAGGAGGGAGTGATAATGCTTCGTTTGCCCTGTTGGACATTCCGGTTATCTGGTATCATACGGATGGCCATCCCGACTATCATATGCCGGGCGACCACGTGGAAAAAATCAATTGGAACAAAATCGTCGATATCACCAAAGCCTCTTTCCTGAATATGTGGAATCTGGCGAATGAGAAAGAGTATTAAATAATGCTATTCCTACCCCCCTTATTGTATAAAACGCATTTTTCAGGCTCGAAAGACATCTGAAATTAAATAAATGTTAATCCGCTTTTTTGACCTCAAAAAGGGACTTTTTCGCCTTTTTTGAGTGTTTACAGCAATTATGACCGTCCTCTTTGCCATTACGACCGTTCTAATGTGTAGTGCACTCGGCACCTCGCGAAGATTAGGACGGTCGTAATGGAGATTAGAACGGTCGTAATTGGAAAGAGGACCGTTGTAAGGGTAAAAAAGCCCCTGAATTTCCTTGGGATATTTGGGACGCCGTCCGTTTTATTTTCAAATATTCGATTCTCCGGGAGTTAAGCTTTATCACTTTGCCGCTGTTTTGGCCTTCTGATAATCAAATTGCACGTATTTCGGAGTGACCTCGGCACCTCATTTCATCTGGTGTCAGGTAGAGGGGGTAAAACCATAAAAAGAGTCAATCCAAAATTGATCAAGATTTCGGACGAAATAGAAAAACGACCGAAATGGGGGTTATTGTCTATTTTTTTATTTGCAAAAGGTTCAAAACTTGTCGGAATAGAATCATCATTTATATGATAAGACACGAAAAGGCATTCGTTAGGAATGTCGATTTATTTCGTACCTTTGCCGCTCGTTTTATATAAGGTAATACATTAATAATATATGATTTCAATAGACGGACTAACAGTAGAGTTTGGCGGTAGCGCACTATTTTCAGATGTTTCTTTTGTCATTAACGAGAAAGACCGGATTGCCCTGATGGGTAAGAATGGAGCCGGTAAATCCACCTTGTTGAAGATATTGGCAGGCGTGCGTGAGGCGACTCGCGGAAAAGTATCCGCCCCGAAAGATACGGTGATCGCTTACCTGCCGCAGCATTTGATGACGGAAGACGGGCGTACGGTGTTTGAAGAGACTGCACAGGCCTTTGCCCATCTGCACCAGATGGAGGCGGAGATTGCCGAACTGAACAAGGAGTTGGAAACGCGTACGGACTACGAATCGGACAGTTATATGGAACTGATCGAACGTGTTTCGACCCTGAGTGAGAAGTTCTATTCCATAGAAGAGATCAATTATGATGCCGACATAGAGAAAACGCTGTTGGGGCTGGGCTTTACCCGTGAAGACTTTACGCGCCAGACGAGCGAGTTCAGCGGTGGATGGCGTATGCGTATCGAGCTGGCCAAGCTGTTGCTGAAGAAGCCGGATGTGTTGTTGCTGGACGAGCCGACGAACCACCTCGATATCGAGTCTATCCAATGGCTGGAAGATTTCCTGATCGATAACGGGCAGGCGGTTGTCGTGATCAGCCACGACCGCGCCTTTGTCGACCATATCACCACCCGTACGATTGAAGTGACGATGGGCCGTATATATGATTATAAAGTGAATTACAGCCAATACTTGCAATTGCGCAAGGAACGCCGCGAACAGCAGCAGAAAGCCTACGACGAGCAGCAGAAGTTTATTGCTGAAACGAAGGAGTTTATCGAACGTTTCAAAGGCACCTATTCCAAGACTTTGCAGGTGCAGAGCCGTGTGAAGATGCTGGAAAAGCTGGAGATACTGGAAGTGGACGAAGAGGATACTTCCGCGCTACGCCTGAAATTCCCGCCGTCGCCCCGTTCCGGTTCCTATCCGGTGATCATCGAGAATGTGGCGAAATCGTATGGCGAACACACGGTCTTCCGTAATGCCAATCTGACGATCGAACGCGGCGACAAGATCGCTTTTGTCGGAAAGAACGGCGAGGGTAAATCTACGTTAGTGAAGTGTATCATGAAAGAAATCGAGCACGATGGCACGCTGACGATCGGCCATAATGTGATGATCGGTTATTTCGCCCAGAACCAGGCTTCCTTGCTGGATGAAAACCTGACGGTGTTCCAGACGATAGATGATGTGGCTAAAGGTGATATCCGGAATAAAATCAAGGACCTGTTAGGAGCCTTTATGTTTGGCGGCGAGAACTCGGCGAAGAAGGTGAAGGTGCTTTCGGGAGGCGAGCGGACGCGTCTGGCGATGATCAAGTTGTTGCTCGAACCGGTCAACCTGTTGATTCTCGACGAGCCGACGAACCACTTGGATATGAAAACGAAAGATATCCTGAAACAGGCCCTGCTGGATTTTGACGGGACGTTAATTGTCGTTTCGCACGACCGCGATTTCCTGGACGGGCTTGTCACCAAAGTATATGAGTTCGGCAACAAGAAAGTTACCGAACATCTGGAAGGAATCTACGAATTTCTGCAACGCAAGAAGATGGAGAACCTGAACGAGCTGGAACGGAAGAACTAAATCCGTATGCCCAATCCCAACATCAAGTCGTAAGTGGAGCTATCTACGCGCGGATAATACTTGTAGTTTGTCCGGCGCGAGAAATAGCGGTTTGTCAGCGTGATGTTCCACCGGTCTTTCAGTATGTAAGCTAATTTCATCGAGAAAATCGTCAAACGTGCATTTCCCTTGTCACCCTGGATGTTCAGGGTGCTTGGGTCTGTTGTGGACCAGTCCATCTCCGGATTGTAGCCCTTCCATGTGAAGATATGGTAATTCTCTAAATTGAGCAGGAAAGCCAGCCGTTTGTCATAGATGATGCCGGCTCCGGCTTTTGTGCTGTAGCCGCTGCCTAAGTTGTAATCCCGCTCGCCGAGCAGCATATAATCGGACAGGCTGGCGCCCAGCGCAACGCCGTTGAGATAAAATTCGGAATATATATCAGTTTTGTCTCCCGGTGTCGCTTGCTTGTAATAGATTAGACCGCCTCCTGCTGAGGCCGGTGCGGCGATACGATAGGGCGGAACGGTCATGTCGCTTCCGTGGCGCAGTTCGGAATTGTAGAAGTCGAAATGCTGGAAGAACCCGGCGGAGAGTGTACGAGGTCCTTTCGTCCAAACCGTTTTTCCCCATAAGGCGCCGATGGCATTCACTTGGCTGACGACCGGTTGGGCGGAGAACAGGTCGAGCCCGAAGTTGAAACGGAACCATTCGTAAGGCGAATAGAAGTCATCATTAATCGGTGTCCCGTAATCGATACGGAAGTTAACATTTAAACTGGTCGTTCCCCGTTTCGATCCTTCCTGTTCAGCTAAAAAACGAGGTCCTGTCGTCACTACGAAGTTGACCGGGACGGAGCTGTAAGTACGTCCTTTGGAAGAACTGTGCCGCCAGGCTTCGCCCGAAATGATGCGATTGAATGCACGGACGGGGGAGAGGATGCCCGACAACACTTCGCGCCCTACGCGTTCGGCTCCCGACGAGCGGTTGTCGATAAACAAATCGGACAGGCGGTAGGTGATTTCACCTAACTCGATCCCGCCGAATGTCGTTGCCAGCATATCGTTGATCGAAGGCGGTTCGGTCTCCATAAAAAATTCCCACATCAGGCTACCGCCGGCCGCAAACGGGGCGGACTGCCAGAAATTCATCCCGTTGCTGCGGGCCGCATTGAAATAGAGCGAACCGTGATAGGGGTGGGAGAACAGGTTTGTGGTGAACTGGTCGGTGTCCCAGACCGGGCCTTTCTTGAAGTTGCTTTTAATGGTATGCCCGTTGATATAGGACCACTCTTCCTTCATGATAAAACGGTCGAATCCCCAAACAAGCATATTGAGCCCGAATGTTTCGGCTGCCGCTTTCCAGGGGCGGCGGGGTTGGAACAAGGTCGTATCACTGACGTAATAACGGTGTACTGTTTGAGGGATATAATCTTGTCCCCATGCCCAAGAGGACGAAAGCAGACAAATCAGTCCGGCTAATATAAATTTCTTCATTTTTCTCTTAATTAGATAATCATCAGCACATAATCAGGTACAAACATATATATAATAAACAGCCGGATATTCGTTTGGTTTAAATTATTATCAGGTCGACTTGATAGAAAACAACAACATTGGAAGGAAATACTTATTTTTGCAGAAAAAATCAAAATGATAGACTTCATTACGTTTTGCGACTACACCGGGACATTTGCCTTCGCTATTAGTGGTATCCGCTTGGCTTCTGCTAAACAATTTGACTGGTTCGGTGCGTATGTGATTGGTGTAGTTACTGCAGTAGGGGGCGGTACGATTCGCGATATCCTGCTCAATGCCACTCCTTTCTGGATGGAACAGGCCTCTTACCTGATTATCTCGGCGCTGGCATTACTCTTCGTTATTATATTCCGGAAATATGTTATTAGTTTGAACAATACTTTCTTTATATTCGACGCGATCGGGCTTGGTTTGTTTGGCGTGGTCGGCATCGAGAAAGCGCTTGCTTTCGGTTTTCCTATGTGGGTGGCTATCGTGATGGGGACGATCACGGGAGCTTTCGGCGGTATGATCCGTGACATTCTGATTAACGAGGTGCCGCTGATATTCCGTAAAGATATCTATGCGCTGGCCTGTGTGCTGGGAGGTCTAATTTATTTTGCCTGCCTGCAAATGGGAATCGGCCCGTCGCTGACACAGCTCATTGCGGCGACCGGTATATTTGTTGCAAGAATACTGGCCGTAAAATATCATATAAGCGTTCCTGTATTAAAAGGGGAAGAATAAAATTATTAACTTTGTGCTCTATATGACAGCAAACATGAACACTCAAAGTGAGAAAGCCTCTATCCTGCTCATCTATACAGGTGGAACAATCGGTATGATCGAAAACCCTGAAACCGGCGTGCTGGAATCGTTCAACTTCCAGCATTTGAAGGATAATATGCCGGAGTTGAAGAAGCTGGGATATGCTGTTTCGACTATCCAGTTCGACCCGGCGATGGATTCGTCGGAGATGGGGCCGGAATCGTGGATGAAGATTGTGAAGATCATTGCTGACAACTATCAGTTGTATGACGGTTTTGTCGTGCTTCATGGTACGGATACGATGTCGTTCACTGCATCAGCTTTGAGTTTTATGTTGGAGAATCTGAGTAAACCGGTCATCTTTACCGGTTCGCAGTTGCCGATCGGTATGTTGCGGACGGATGGAAAGGAGAACCTGATTACCGCTATCGAGATTGCCGCCGCCAAGGACAACGGCATTCCGATCGTGCCGGAGGTTTGCATCTTTTTCGAGAACGACCTGTTGCGGGGTAACCGTACGAGTAAGATCAACGCGGACAATTTCAATGCGTTCCGTTCATACAATTATCCTCCGCTGGCACATGCCGGCATCTATATAAAGTATGACACGCAGCAGGTCTATCATCCTGTGTCGCGGAAACCGTTGAAGCCGCATTACCTGCTGGACAGGAATATTGCGATACTGAAGCTTTTCCCGGGTATTTCCCCGCAGGTGGTAGAAAGTATCCTGAATATCCCGGACTTGAAAGGAGTGGTCATGGAAACGTTCGGAAGCGGAAACGCTCCGTGTTACGACTGGTTCCTGGCGATGCTCAAAGATGCGGTAAGTCGGGGAATTGTGATTGTGAATGTAACCCAGTGTAGTGCCGGAAGTGTGGAAATGCACCGGTATGAGACAGGGCATAAATTATTGGAAGCGGGGGTGATAAGCGGATTTGACAGCACGACGGAAAGTGCTGTGACCAAGCTCATGTTCCTTTTCGGTCACGGCTTGACGCCGGAGGAGGTGAAGGACCATATGAACTGTTCGCTGATCGGGGAGGTGACAATCCCGGATACGTTTCGCCCGTAATTCCTGTTAAGGACTGAATTGGATATTGAAATGAAACTATCATTTTTAAGTTTAGCAAGTGGAAGCAGTGGAAACTGCTATTATCTGGGAACACCCGAGTTCGGGGTGTTGATTGATGCAGGTATCGGTATTCGTACCATAAAGAAGGTGTTGAAAGATAGAGCGATCGACTTCTCCAAAATTATTGCAGTCCTGATCACGCACGACCATGCTGATCACATCAAGACGGTGGGTTGCCTGGGAGAGAAGCTTAATTTGCCGGTCTACGCGACTGCCGCTGTCCATAGAGGTATCGAGAAGAGTCGCTATGTGGAGGAGACACTGGTCAATTCCCGTAGAATAATCGAAAAGGAAATCCCTTTCACGATCCGTGATTTCCATATTACAGCTTTTGAAGTTCCGCATGACAGTACCGACAATGTCGGCTACTACATCGAATACGGGGACCATAAGTTCACTTTTGCGACGGATGTCGGCCATATTACCGATACGGTAAGCAAATATATGAGTATGGCGAACCATCTGATCATAGAGGCTAATTATGACGAGGAAATGTTGAAGTTCGGTACTTATCCCGCTTTCCTGAAAGAGCGTGTGGCCAGTCCGACCGGACATTTGAGCAACCGTGAAGCAGCCGAGTTTCTGGCGACTCATTATGATCCGAAGCTGAAAGACATCTGGTTGTGTCACCTGAGCCGTGATAATAACCATCCCGAGCTTGCTTATAAGACTGTCGATATCCGCTTGTTCCAGGAAGGCGTGCGGGTAGGCAAAGATGTCTCTTTGCATGCATTGAAGCGGACTACACCGTCCGACATTTTTGAGTTTGAATAGATTTTTTCGATAAAAACTGCAGGAAAAGTTTGCAAAGAAAAATTAAACTCCTATCTTTGCACCCGCAATCGAGAAACAACGATAGCATGAATGACTTGGTAGCTCAGTTGGTAGAGCAAATGACTCTTAATCATTGGGTCGAGGGTTCGAGCCCCTCCCAGGTCACTCACTCAAACAAAACCAACAAAAAACGTCGACTTGGTAGCTCAGTTGGTAGAGCAAATGACTCTTAATCATTGGGTCGAGGGTTCGAGCCCCTCCCAGGTCACAAATAACAAAACAGCATTTTACAGTGATCCTGTGAAATGCTGTTTTTGTTTATAGAGCTTTTTTATCGGGTAAGTTAACGGCTCACCCGATATTTCTTGGGGGGAACTTCATTAACTATCTAGGAATATCTATCGCTACTATAATAGGCTTGTACAGGCTTGAAAGTTGATACGAAAGCGAAGTTGTCACATCTGTATTTCGGTAAAAGCTGATAATATACCTGCATTTACGGTCTAAAAACCCCGAAAATTCAATATTTATAAAAATAGATTGTTTTTTATTTGTT
>QWCH01001635.1_pt1 | contig 32586 bp, 23 predicted proteins | sample 1972671 | NCBI WGS metagenome assembly QWCH01 (sample SAMN09866713, study PRJNA288562) | Human gut metagenome isolate term3_stool, whole genome shotgun sequencing... | isolation source: gut | host: Homo sapiens | place: USA: California
TATCTGCAAAAATGAATGTGAAGCCTCATGAACGAGTTACAGTGGATTTTGGCGTTGATTTATCTCAACAGAAATCGGATGGCTCCTCCATGAACGTGAATCCTTTCCAGTACGCGTATTTTGCTAATCCTTACGAGAAGCCTTATAATGAAGATGGATCATATCGTCCGGATTATACCTATTATAACTTGAACCAGATTAATGGGGGAGGTGAGGCCTTATTGCCGTCCAATGGTTATAATATTATGCGGGAAATAAACGAGACTTCAAGTGCTGTTGATGATGTGTCGGCGAATTTGATGTTAAGTTTAAATTATACTATTTCCCCGAAGTTCCGTTTTTCCGGTTTGCTTTCTTATGGTTTTATAAATAATAAAACGGATAATATTAATGGGATAGATACATATGCTGCATTCGTCGATAAGCCGAGTGTATTGGATGAGTGGAATAGTAGGAGAAGTTATGGTTCTATCACACAGTCTTCTGCAAATAACACGAGTTATAGTGCAAGGGGACAGTTGAATTATTCGGATATATTTAATTCAATACATCGGTTGCAAATTTTAGCGGGGGCTGAAGTACGAGGCTCTAAGGCTAAGAGTATTTATGAGAAGCGATATGGTTATGATCCCGTTACCGGTAATTCGTCAACTCCGGTGCCGGAAAAGAAAGGTGATCAGGTGGAGTATAATAAATTAATAGGGCTGGTTAATTTCATGGATGAACTTTCAGGGCAATCTATAGAGGAATCACGTTTTGCATCTTTCTATGCATCTTTGGATTACAGCCTGTATGATAAATATATTGCAAGTCTTTCGTTCCGGACAGACGGTTCTAATAATTTTGGTAGTGATGAGCAATTTAATCCCACGTGGTCTTTGGGTTTGGCTTGGCATATCGGAGATGAATCTTTTATGGAAAAATTACGTCCGGTGTTGAGTCGATTGAAGTTGAGTTTGGCGATGGGATATACGGGGAACGTGAATAAGACGATAAAACCGGAATTTGTGATGTATTATTCCACTTCTTACAGGAAAACAGAGACAGAAAATCTGAGAATCGGTGACGTGAGTGTTGCTCCTAATCCGCATTTGCGTTGGGAAAAAACACGGGATATGAAAGTGGCTTTGGATTTTGGACTTTTTGATAATCGAATTAATGGATTAGTGGAGGCGTATTATCGTTTAAGTAAGGATCTTGTCACGAAAGTGAAGGTTCCCTATACGACGGGTTTCCGTGATCAGGGTTATAATACTTCAGAGATTGAAAATAAGGGTGTTGAAGCTACTTTGCAGGCTGTCGTTTTGAAATGTAAAGATTTTAGATTTCATGTTTCAGCCAATATCGCTTGGAATAGCAATATTTTGAAGCGTTATTCTTCCCCGGTTAATACTTACGCGGCAAATAATTTTGTCGGCTATCCGTTAGGAGCAATTTTTGCGGGAAAATCAATAGGGATAAATCCTGAGACTGGATTGTATAAATATAAGTTGAGACCGGATGCTGATATTTTGAAACCAGCGGATTTGCAAGATATGAATAATTATATGTTTTACAGGGGAACCTCAACGGCTCCTGTAACCGGTGGTTTTAATTTCAACATTTCCTATAAAACTTTCTCGTTGAGTATAGGAGGGGCGTATTCGTTAGGAGGGAAGGTTGTGGATGAGATAAAGTCTCCGGTGAGTTACAATACTGTAAATATTTCAGGAATGTCAAGTGGTGAAAGAATTCCCACAAGTGAAAATGATTTGTACGTAAATCATCTGAACGTGCGGAAAGATGCAACCAATCGTTGGACCGAAGGTCGGAAGTCAGGCGTGAAGTATCCAAGAATTATTGATACTTACGGAGAGCGTCTTTTTTATGATCAGATATATCCGACTTCAAGTACTATCACGCGGGCATCTATGTTGGAGAATATTTCTTATTTGAGAGTGAAGAATATGTCGTTATCTTATGCAATCCCTCAGGATATTGTGAAGAGATGGGGTGTGTCTTCCTTGAGTTTTTCTTTTATCCTGACGAATTTGTTCACGATAACGAATTATTCAGGGATAGATCCGGAAACTCCCGGTGCAACTTATCCTTTAACTCGTTCTTGTTCGTTCGGACTTAGTTTAGGCTTTTAATATATGAGATTATGAAGAAGATTAAGATAATAAGTTTGGTATTGATGGTATTTTTTGCATGTGTTTCTTGTAAAGAATACTTGGATGTGAAACCTAAAGGAGAGGTGATTCCTAAAACAGCGGAAGAATTTGCCGCATTATTAAATAACCATTTAAGTGTAATTGATAACGGTAATGATGAAACGATTTTGGGGAACGCAATGGAGAGATACGAACTTGAATGTTTCGGGGATAATTTAGAAAATAGTCTGTCAAAAAATACAGCAGGATATTTGCCTATATATATTGGAGATCGCTTGAATTCATTGAAGACTCAATACGAAAAGTCGTATGAATTGATAAGAAATTGTAATTTGGTGATTCATGAGATGAAAGAGGATGATACTGATGTGGCAAAAGCGTGTTATGCTACGGCTTATGCGATGAGGGGGGTGGCCTATTACAATCTGATGCGTCTTTTTTGTGAACCTTATAATAAGGAAAGGGCAAATGAACAATTGGGACTCTCTATTGTAAAACGTTTTGATATGGAAGCCCGCCCGAAACGGTCGAGTTTAGAGGAAGTCGTATCTTTGATAGAGGAAGATTTGAAACAAGCAATTTCTTATGATTTAAAATCGGAGATTTTTCGTTATACTGTAGATGTTGCGAAAGCTTATTTAGCGAGATTATATTTTTGGACTCAGAATTGGGAACAAGCGATACCTATTGCCAAAGAAATTTTGGATGCTTATCCGCTCGTGGACGGGACAGCATATACGGATATGCTTTCGGCGCAATATGCACAGAAAGGGAATATCCTTTTGCGGTCATACTTGTTCTCGGATATAAGTGGAGATCAAGGCTATAATAGTGCAAAGGAATATTTACCCTCTAAGCCGGTCAGTAAACGATTCATCGATTTATTCGTGGAAAAAGACAAGGATGTTCGTTATGCCTTTTCATTCAACAATAAGCGAGAAGCTAAAAAGATACCTATGGCTTGTGTCAGAAGTGCAGAAATGTGTTTGATCTTGGCTGAATCACACGCCTATTTGAACCAGACGAAAGAAGCACTGGAGTATTTGAATTTACTTCGCTCGAAACGGATATCTGATTACTCTCCCTATATAATGAACAGTCTACCTGCAGTAAATGAAGAAGCTCTGGTTCGTACAAATGCGGAAGGGAATGCTTTCACTCCTTTGTTATGGGCGATACATTGCGAACGGCAGAAGGAGATGTTTATGGAGGGAGACCGTTGGTTTGAATTGAAACGGAATGGACGTCCCGAGTTCTGGAGTGCTAAAAACGGACTAAAATACGAGACGAAACAATTTATGTATACGGCTCCGATTCCTTCGGTAGATATTGATTTAATATCAGGAATGGTTCAGAATGAAGGTTACGAGAAATGATAAAAAGGAGGTAATTATGAAAACAAAGATAATTTTAGGATGTTTAGGACTTATTTTATTAGCTTTTTGTGGTGGATGTGATAAGCCGGATGATGTTCCCCCGCGTATCTTGAATGAAAGTCAGGATTATGTGTTGCCAAAAGCAAGAGTATTGACTCTTGAGGAGAGAGAGGAGATTCGCTTGCTAAAGGAAGAGTATAATGATGCTATTCAAGGTGTGTAACGATTTAAGTGAAATATGATGAGAAATATAGTTATATTATTTACCAGTCTGATCCTTTCGGTATGTTTTTGGGCATGCCAGAATGATGATAATGAAGTAAAGGGGCCTCAATTGGCTTTTTCGAAATTGATCTATACTCTGGACCCGGAGAAGCCTTTGGAGATTGAGGTACAAACCTCGGAACCGGTACAATCGAATACATCTGTAAAATTTAATGTACTGGGTGCTGCTGTGCAAGGAGAAGAATATGAGCTTTCTGCTCAGGAGTTTATAATTCCTGCCGGAGATACGGCAGCATGCATAACCGTGGTTCCTAAAAATAATTTTGAAGATGGAAAAACGATAAAGTTGGAATTATATCCTATTGAAGGATATGCGCTTGGAGAGTACAATTTCACGTTAATCGAAATACTCTCAAAAGGGCAATTAATTTGTTCTTTTAAAGAGACAGATTATACTTTACCGGGAGAGGTTGAAATTCGAATGGATGTGAAAGATGCAAATACCGGTAAATATTTTTCGGCTAGTACGGATACCAGAATACCTTTTATCGTGGGAGAAAATTCGACAGCTATAGAACACGTGCATTATGAATTTGTAGATAATCCCAATAAAGAATTTGTTATTCCGGCAAAAAAGAGTTATGGTACAATAAAGATTAAATATTTGAAACAAGAAGAGGATAGAAAGACATTCTTTTTGTTATTGCCGGAGGGAAGTGATCGTTTTTTGCCGGGCGATAATGATCAGACGGAGATTTATGTGCATGGACCAACAACCTTGGCTCGTATTGAGGGTAAATGGGCATTCAAGGAATTGACGACAATAGACTATCTGATAGAAAATTCATGGTATGGAGGAGAAGAGTTAGAACATATGCCAGAGAATAATTTGCCGACAGATATGTTGGAATTTACAGATGGAGGAACTCGTTTAAAGGTACATGCAACCGGAGATATAGCAAAATATTTTAAGGATTGTAATGTTGAGTTTTTAAGTGAGAAGCTGATATATTTGAATGAGCTTAGGCAAGGAATAACTGTTCCTCAAGTGGCAGCCTCCATGATGAAGTTGAGTGAGGCGAATGTTAATTTCTCAAGCGTGAATCAAAAGATTAGATCAGTACAGATTGCGTTTAGATTATTAACTGATGATGAAACCTTAGAGGTTACTGTATTTGATTATGAGCCTACTGATTTCTACTATAATACGTATGAAGCTAATGCGGATCCTACTTGGGGAGAAGAATTCCCGTTGGAATTGTACATGTTAAGATATTATTTTACAAAAGTGAAGTAACAGATGAAGTGGGGTATATTTTTATGGATTGCATGCCTGTGGGCGTGCAATCCTAATAATGAAGTAAAGATTGCGGGAGATTTACTGAATTATAAAGGAAATAAGTTGTTTTTTGAGATTTGTACTCAAGACACAACAATATCAGTGGTGTTAGACAGTACCGGTTTTTTTAAGGTGCAACTGCCTTTAAAAGAGGCTGGATATGTGCGGTTGGTGAATGGTAAAGCTGCCGTGCCTCTTTATTTGAAACCGGGGGACGATGTTAAAATGAAAATGGATGTGAAGAGAGTACAGGAAGGGAATTATGAGTCCGTTGAATTTCCCGAAGGAGATCGTGCGGAAACACGTATGATGCTTGATTATTACGGGAAACAATGGTTCCCGTCAACACAAGAGATGTTCGTGTTACCACCCGTCGAGTTTAAAGAGATGATGGATTCTATCGTGCGATATAATGATGCGATAATTTCCGAATTCGTGAAGAAGAATCCTTGTGATCCGGAATTCGTGCGTTTGTTTCGTATTCAGGTGAAAGTCCCTTTGGCTGCTTCTTATTTTTATTACCCTATGTACCATTCTTTATTGAATCGGGAAGATCAAAGTGAGGAACCCGATGATTTCAATATCTTTGACAAGACACTGCCCAAGAATGATATTGAGGTCTATCGGAAAGTGTATCGCTATAAAGTCTACGAGGTTTCCTATTGGAATAATCTGTTAGGGGGGAAATTGGCAGGCTTGATGAGCGAGCCCGTGCAATTCGTGAATGCCTATATTGACGAGTTGAATAAATTAGGTTTGAACCAACAGATTCGGGATGATATCGGGAACAATTTTGTAATGCAGTATTATAAAGAATTGTCGACGGAGGCTCAGAATGTTTTAAAAGACAGGTATAAAGAAGTTGTCGAAAATTCTAAATATAGTGAAGAGATTAAGAAATTATTTTAGAGAGATAATGGAATAATTAGTAATAAATTGAGCGTATATGAAAAGAAGTATCATTATTATTATCATGTGTATGTTTACTATTGTCACACTCTTTTCGTGCAATAAAGATGATAAGTTTGAGATGACGGAAGTTGATTCACAAATTATGGCGACAGATTCTGTTCATGATTGTTATATTGAAATCTTAAGTGGGAGTAATTTAAGTAGAGCTTCTATTGAAATTATAACATCACTAGAAGCTTTTAATGAGTTTATAAAAAATCATGATAATGTAGTTGTGTTTTATTGGGCGCCTTGGAATGGCGTTTCATATATAATGTCACCAATTATAGATGAGTTGGCTGAGTATTATGATGGGAAGGTTTACTTTGCTAAAATAAATATTGATAAAAATCCTGAGATAGAATTAGAGCACAGAATATCAACTTTACCAGTAACTCGACTTTATTGGAAAGGAAGAATGGTACAGGAAATTTTAGGGTTGCAAACGAAACAATATTTATCAGATCGAATCCAATTATACTTAGATGTAAAATAAATTAGCATAGAAAGATTTTCCAATTTTCAATTAAATCACTATCTTTGCGCCGCCTATCGAGAATAGGTAGTAATTAATAAGTTAAAAGTAAAAGAATGGCAACTAAAATTAGATTAGCAAGACACGGTCGTAAAGGCCGTCCGTTCTACCATGTAGTGGTAGCAGATAGTAGAGCGCCGCGTGACGGTCGTTATATTGAGAGAATTGGTTCTTACAATCCGATGACTAACCCGGCTACGATTGATTTGAATTTTGACAGAGCATTGTATTGGTTACAAACCGGTGCGCAGCCGACCGATACCGCGAAGGCAATATTGTCTTACGAGGGTGTTCTTTTGAAGAAACACTTGTTGGAAGGAGTGAAGAAAGGTGCGTTTGATATGGCTGCTGCTGATACAAAGTTCGAGGCTTGGAAGAAAGAGAAAATCGCTAAGATTCAGGCTAAGATTGCGCGTTTGGCTAACGAGTCTGAAAGTGAATACAAAGCTCGTCTGGAAGCTGAGGCTAAAGTAAAAGAAGCTAAAGCAGAGATTGTAGCTAAGAAACAAGCTGAAATTGCAGCGGCAAAAGCTGAGGCAGAGGCTGCAGCAAGAGCAGAAGTAGAAGCTGCCGCTACAGAGGCTGTTGCAGCGGAAGTAGCTCCGGAGGCTCCGGCAGAAACTCCAGCAGCAGAATAATTTATGATCAAGAGGGAAGATTGTATAAAGATCGGCGAAATCGGTAAGACTCATAACTTACAGGGTGCGTTGATTGTTTACACGGAAAATGATCTTCTTGAACAATACATGGATGAACCGGTGTTTCTTCTTCTGGAAGGAGCACCGGTTCCCTTTTATATCGCGGAAGATGGTCTGACGGCACGGAACCATACTTCTTATATCGTCAAATTTGATTTTGTTGACTCGAAAGAACAGGCGGACCGATTGGTGGGGAGTGATTTGTTGATGGATAAATATCTGCTTGAAGAGGAGGATATGCCTTTGGAACTTTCTGATCTGATCGGGTTTTCCGTGGTTGACGAACCGACAGGTGAAAAAGGGGAGGTTGTGCAGGTTGATAATTATTCGGGAAATGTAGTTCTTTCTATCCGGATATTCTCGAAAGAAATTCTTCTTCCGGTATCCGATGAATACGTGACAGACATTCTTCATGATGAAAAATTGCTGCATGTAAATATTCCTGAAGAAATCAAAGAACTTTATTAAACCTTTTTAGGAATACAAACGTAAACAGATGTGATTTTTCTATCATCATAGTGTCTTATTGGTATTTCCTTGGTAGAGTCAAACTCTCTAAAACTTCAATTTTTATTAAACCAAAATTTTCTACGATTTTTATTTCTACTTTAGAACAAATTTATATTTGGGAAATTTTTCAAGAAAAACAGAATTATTAATCGCCTTATTGTCAGTGTTATGACTGATAATTTTGGAAAACTTGCAACAAGTGTTAGTAAAAATATTTTTCTAAGAAGTTTTTTTTCCATAGTTTTGTTCTGTTGGAAAAGGGACCAAAAAGAAAATTTATTATATACGCTAAATGGAACAAACTACAAAGAAAGTGGAGAAACAGAAACAGGCTGTGAACCAAAAGAAAGTGTACACGCAAGAAGAAGCTTATAGTAGTTCTCTTGATTATTTCAAGGGTGACGAGTTGGCTGCACGTGTTTGGGTGAGCAAATATGCTTTAAAAGACTCTTACGGGAATATTTTTGAGTTGAACCCGAATGATATGCACCGTCGTTTAGCTTCAGAAATCGCACGCATCGAAAAGACTTACGCCAACCCGATGAGTGAGGAGGAGATTTTTGAAGTTTTACGTGACTTCAAGTATATCGTACCGCAAGGAGGTCCAATGACCGGAATCGGTAACGATTATCAGATTGCTTCATTGTCTAACTGTTTCGTGATAGGTCACGACGGGCCTTCTGACTCTTACGGGGGAGTGATGAAGATAGATCAGGAGCAAGTACAATTAATGAAGCGAAGAGGCGGGGTGGGACATGACTTGTCGCATATTCGTCCCAAGGGCTCGCCGGTAAAGAATTCGGCTTTAACGTCAACAGGTATTGTTCCCTTTATGGAACGTTACTCTAACTCTACGCGCGAGGTTGCACAAGACGGTCGCCGGGGAGCTTTGATGTTGAGTGTGTCTATCAATCACCCTGATTCCGAGAGCTTTATCGATGCCAAGATGACGGAAGGTAAAGTGACCGGAGCAAATATTTCGGTAAAGATTGACGATGAATTCATGAATGCCGTTGTTGAGGAACGTGATTATATACAAAAATACCCGGTTTATTCCGATGAGCCGAAGAACGTGAAACAGATCAATGCCGTGAAGTTATGGAATAAGATCGTGTACAACGCTTGGAAATCCGCTGAACCGGGAATCTTGTTCTGGGATACGATTATTCGGGAAAGTATACCGGATTGCTATGCGGACTTGGGATATAGAACGGTATCTACCAATCCTTGCGGGGAGATCCCTTTGTGTCCGTATGATTCTTGTCGTTTGCTGGCGATTAACTTGTATTCATACGTGGTAAATCCTTTCACGAAAGAGGCTTATTTCGATTACGATTTATTCAAAAAGCACGTGGCTATCGCTCAACGGTTGATGGATGATATTATTGATCTGGAGCTTGAGAAGATTGATGCTATTTTGGACAAAATTAGTGCGGATCCGGAAGACGACGAGGTTAAGGGTGTTGAAATCCGTTTGTGGGAGAAGATTAAAACGAAAGCCAGAGAAGGACGTCGTACCGGAGTGGGTATCACTGCCGAGGGCGATATGCTGGCTGCTTTGGGTTTGCGTTACGGTAGCGATGAGGCTGTTGATTTCTCCGTGGATATTCACAAGCGATTGGCTATTGCCGCTTACGGTTCTTCTGTCGAGATGGCAAAAGAACGCGGGGCTTTCAAGATTTTTGATGCCAAGAGAGAGGAAAACAATCCGTTTATCACTCGTTTGAGAGAAGCTGATCCGGAAATGTACAAGGATATGGTGAAATACGGACGTCGTAATATTGCTTGTTTGACGATTGCACCCACGGGAACGACCAGTTTGATGACGCAGACGACTTCCGGTATCGAACCGGTGTTCTTGCCCGTTTACAAGAGAAGAAGAAAGGTAAACCCGAATGATAAGAATGTGCGTGTGGATTTCGTTGATGAGACGGGAGATGCTTACGAGGAATTTATAGTATTCCATCATAAGTTTGCCCTTTGGATGGAGAAAAACGGGTATGATATACGCAAACGCTATACGGATGAGGAAATCGATGAGATGGTTGCCAAATCTCCTTACTACAAGGCTACATCCAATGATATCGATTGGGTAGCTAAAGTGCGTATGCAGGGGCGTGTGCAGAAATGGGTAGACCACTCTATCAGTGTTACCGTGAATCTGCCGGCAGACGTGACGGAGGAATTGGTGGGACAGCTTTATATCGAGGCTTGGAAGAGCGGTTGCAAGGGATGTACGGTTTATCGCGACGGTTCTCGTGCGGGAGTACTGGTTTCCAATAAAGATAAGAAGGATGAGGGAGCGATGCCGTCAAAACGTCCGAGAGAGTTGGATGCGGAGATCGTGCGTTTCCAGAACAACAAGGAAAAATGGATTGCCTTCATCGGTCTTTATAATGGCCGCCCTTACGAGATATTCACCGGTATTGCTGATGACGAGGAAGGTATCATGTTACCGAAAGCCGTGACGGATGGTAAAATTGTCAAGAATACGGACGAGGAAGGTAATAGCCGTTATGACTTCCAATTCTCTAACAAGAGAGGTTTCAAAACAACGGTTGAAGGGTTGTCTTACAAGTTTAACAAGGAGTACTGGAATTACGCCAAGTTGATTTCGGGAGTCTTGCGTTACGGGATGCCGATCAATCAAATCGTGGATTTGGTGGCAGCCATGGAATTTGATAACGAGAATATCAACACGTGGAAGAATGGTGTCGAGAGGGCTTTGCGGAAATTCATTCCGGACGGAACCGAGGCTACTGGTTCGGTGTGCGAGAATTGCGGTTCAAAATCTGTCGTTTATCAGGAAGGTTGTTTGATCTGTAAAGTTTGCGGGTCATCCAAGTGCGGTTGATGCTTGATGATAGAAAAATAAAACGGGGAGTTCAAAAACTCCCCGTTTTATTTTTTATTTCTTTTTGCGGTTTCCTTTTCCACTTTTCCGGCCGGAAGCGGCATCTCCCCGTCGGCCTCGGCGGAATTTACGTTCCGGTTTTTCACGTCGGGAGGCAGGTGTTTGGGGCGTAACGACAGGAGCGGTATTTTTACTTTCGCTTTCCACGAGGGCAAAATCGAGTTGGCGGGCAACGAGATTTGCTTTGGCTACTTTCACGAGTACTTGATCTCCAAGCTGGTAAACTTTCCTGTGATGGCGTCCCACGATACAGTAGTTTTCTTCGTCAAATTCATAGTAGTCACCTTCCAGTTCATTGATGGAAACCAGTCCCTCGCATTTGGTGTCATTCAGCTCCACGTAGAATCCCCATTGCGTGACACCGGAAATCGTTCCCATGAAATTTTCTCCTAATTTGTCACTCATGAACTCGACCTGTTTGTATTTGATCGAGGCTCTTTCCGCGTTGGATGCCACTTGTTCCATGTCGGAACAGTGCTTGCACATCTCCTCGTATTTTTCGGCATTGGCAGAACGTCCCCCGTCCAGATACCGTTGCAACAGCCGGTGAGTCATCACGTCGGGGTAACGACGGATGGGTGACGTGAAGTGCGAGTAATAATCGAATGCCAGACCGTAGTGTCCCACGTTTACCGTGGAGTAAACGGCTTTTGCCATGGTACGGATAGCTAGTGTTTCGATCATGTTCTGTTCCGGACGATTTTGTACATCTTCCATTAATTTGTTCATGGAAGAAGATAGTTGCCGGGGAGAGGTCGTGCGTATTTTGTACCCGAATTTTGCTATGAAACGACCGAAGTCTTCCAGTTTTTCGGTATTGGGTTGCTCGTGGATACGGTACACGAAAGTTTTTGCTTTTTGCCCTTCTTTTGTTTTGCCGATTCTTTCGGCTACTTTTTTGTTGGCGAGCAGCATAAACTCTTCGATCAGTTTGTTGGCTTCTTTCGAGCGTTTAAAATATACTCCCGTGGGTTTACCTTTCTCGTCAATGTCGAAGCGTACTTCAATGCGGTCAAACGCGATAGCGCCGTTTTGGAAACGGGCAGCCCGTAGCTTCTGGGCAAGATCGTTCAGCATTAATATTTCGGTTTTGAAATCACCGTCTTCGCCCTCGATCATGGCTTGCGCTTCTTCATACGTGAAGCGTCTGTCCGATTTGATAACCGTCCGTCCGAACCATTGTTTAATCACTTCAGCGTTCTCGTTCAGTTCGAAGACTGCCGAGAAACAGAGTTTCTCTTCATTCGGACGCAGGGAACATAGCCCGTTGGATAAATGTTCCGGTAGCATGGGTATCGTGCGGTCCACGAGGTAAACAGAGGTTGCGCGGTTATACGCTTCTTTATCCAAGGTCGAGTCGGGTGTCACGTAAAAGCTGACGTCGGCAATGTGTATGCCTACCTCGTAGTTCCCGTTTTTTAATTTCCGGAACGAAAGGGCGTCGTCAAAGTCTTTGGCGTCTTTCGGGTCGATCGTGAATGTTGTGATACCCCGGAAATCTCGTCGGTTTTTGATTTCTTCCTCGGGAATAGCGTCTTTTATTTTTTTCGCGGCTTTCTCCACCGTGGCGGGGAATTGAACCGGAAGCTCGAATTCTGCCATGATGGCGTTCATTTCGGTATCATTATCTCCCGGGGTACCCAGTACTTGGAGCACTTTGCCTATCGGGTTCTTTTGGTTTTCCGGCCATTCGGTAATCTTGACGATGGCTTTCTCCCCGTCTTTTGCCCCGTTCAATTCGTTCAACGGGATAAAGATATCGTAAGGCAGTTGTTTGCCGGTCGGTACAAGGAACGCGTATTGTTTGGAGCATTGGATGATACCCACGAAAGTTTCTTTCTTGCGTTCCAGAATCTCTACCACTTCCCCTTCCGGGCGACGTCTGGAACTTCGAGCGTAGAGCAAGACCTTTACTTTGTCCCCGTTCAAGGCATGGTTCAAACCGACCTGCGGGATAAACACGTCTTCCTTGCATTCGTCGGAAACCAAGTAGGCTGTGCCCTTGGCGGTCAAGTCGATGATTCCCGTGACGTAAACGGTACTTATTTTGAATTTAAATTGTCCGGTTGATTCTTCCGAGAGCATATTGTCGTTTTTCATCTCGTAGAGAACCGTCATGATCAACTGTTTCGCGTTCATGTTTTTGATCCCCAATCGCTGCGCCAACTGTTTGTAATTAAAATGTTCGTTGGGGTTCGCGGAGAATATATCGTATAACATCCGGCGTATTTCTTTTTTACCGATGTCTCGCTTTGTTTTTTTTTCTTTTCTTGGCATATTTTGAATTTAAATATAGGCTTGATTCCTGATCGTTGATTAAAACGAGGCTACTAATATACTAACTTTTTGTTTGAGTTTATACGTTTCTTCACGAGAGAATGATCCGTGTATAACTCTTTTCAGTGCTTTAATTATTATGAAATTTAAAAAATACTGAATTGTTGTACCCATTTTTTGTTTTTCTTTCGTTATGGATATGAACTTAATGGATTTTTTTACCAAAAACAAACATTTTTATGAAGAAAAGTATTGGATATTTTTTATGGGTGTCTTTTATCTTTATGCTGTTTGGTTGTGCTGAATTGTATAAAGGTGATGAGGATGAGCAAGTGGAGGTGATACTTCCTCCGGGGCCGACTTACACGGCTGAAACAGAGCATACTTTAAATGTAGTGTATTATGTGCCTGCCGATGAATACGATCGGGAATATTGGCATTGGCGTCTATCCGGCTTCGCTCTTGACATGCAGAAGTATTTCGAATTGTGTTTGCAGAGAAACCGGATTCCCAACAAGAAATTCGGTTTGATCGTGAACGAGAATCCCGATTACGTGAAGATGCACTACATCAAGAGCTCTCTACCTACCGACCAGATGATAGAAAAGAACATGCCCAAGATGGCGGAAGAGGTGCTAGCTTATTTCGAGCAGCATCCAGAGGAAAAAACTAGCGATAACTACTTGGTATTTATGCCTAAATACACGGGTAGTTTTTGTGCGCATTATAGTTTGGGTACTTATTCCGGTATCGCTTTCTGTGGCGTGGATCATGAGAAATTTAAAGTACGTTATTTAACTTCAAGCCGGGGACGTGAAGCGCATTTGGCTTCTTACGGGGAGGTGCTGCATACTTTGGCACGTTCTTTCGGGGTTCCATTGGAATCACATAAAATGAGTAGTGCGACGTTTTCTCTCGTGGGAGCGGTAAAGTCAAAAGCTGTTAGTAAGATTTACAGGTGGGAGTGGTTTTACACGCGATATTGTAGTAACTCTGGAAATACACTAAATTTGCCTAAGGGGGGTATTTTGGATAAAGTGATTCTACCGGAAGCTGCGGCACGATTCTTGGAAAAACATCCATTGTTTAGTAATGTCGCTCCCGTGGAACCAGAGCCGTTGGAGGTGACGATCGACGAGTGGGATATAAGGAGTTTACCGGGTAATCCGGCGCTTGAGGAGGATTCTGTTTTTGTTGCTTGTACATTCCATAGTAATAAGCCTGTTGACGGGATAATTCTTTACAACGATCCGTGGGCTTCCCACGATGTCACCGTTTCGTATGAACCTATTAATGCTGCAAGTTATGCTGCATACCAGGCTGCAAGTGAGGCATTGGAACGCAATGAAACTTGGGATGGGGGTAACGATGCTTATGGTGTTTATAAAAATATATTGTATGCAGAGGATTTAGGGAATAACACCTATCGTGTCACTTTTGACATTGCCATGGGGGATTTATTTCTCAATAAACCGTTTTTTGGAACATGGTCTAAATCCTTTGGAGCGGAGTTACGGTTTAGATTTATTGGGAAAGATGGATCCCGCTGTCCGTCCTATCCCTCGGTAAAAGGATCTTTAACCTGTGAAACAGGGGGAGATTATAGGCGTTTGTATAGATTGTCATATACCGCATCAAATTCTCCGATTACGCATAATATTGCTACACTTTACGGTACTAAAGAGTAGAAATAATAGATGGCATTGATTTTTAATTATCAAATACAGATTATGAAAGAATTGAGTTTTCGTTTCAGGTTTAGAGGGAGTCCGAAATCGATAGAATGGATACGGGTGATAAAACTATTCGTTTTGTTTGTCATGTTGTCTTCGGAGTCACTTTTTGCTACCGTGAAGGCACAGCAGGTGAGATTGAATTTAGAGATAGAAAACAAGTCTTTGGTTGAGGTCATGGATTTGTTGAAAGAGAAAGCCGGGGTACAATTCGTGTATTCGGGTGCGGATGTGAAAAGTGTGAACAATATCTCGGTATCGATAAAAGATAAAAATGTGGTTGAGATATTGGATATCGTGTTGAAAGGAACCAATCTTACGTATGTGCAGGAAGGAAATTTGATTATCTTGCGCCATGCGACTCTAGTGCAGGCGAAAGACGAGAAGCCAAGAGTCGTGACGGGTACTGTGACAGGAATGGTGAAAACCGATACCCTTGCGGGTGTGACTGTGCAAATCAAGGGTACTACAGTGGGAACGGTTACCGACATCAAAGGACGTTACAAATTGACTCTACCTGTTAGTAATGATGTGGAATTGATTTTTTCGTTTATCGGGAAAAAAGCTAAAACGGTAAAATACACTGGACAAACCGAATTGAACGTGATTTTGGAAGACGATGCTGAAGCTTTGGATGAGGTGGTTGCTTTGGGATACTTGAACACGGATAAAAAGAAATTGACCAGTGCGGTAACCACCTTGAAAGCGGAGGACATCATGATGCCGGGGGTATCTTCTATTGACAAGATGTTGGAAGGACACGTACCGGGATTGATCTTCATGCAGAACTCCGGGCAGGTAGGGGCCACACCTCGTTTACGTATCCGGGGAACTTCCACCGTGTTGGGAAGTCAAGAACCTTTGTGGGTATTGGACGGTGTTGTATTGACTGATCCGGTGAATGTCGACCCAACTGACATCAACGATTTGGACTTCGTGAACTTGTTGGGAAACGCTATTTCCGGTTTGAATCCCTATGATATCGAGGACATCAACATATTGAAGGATGCCTCTGCCACTGCTTTGTATGGAACGAAAGCTGCCAATGGGGTAATTGTCATCACCACGAAAAAAGGGAAAGTGGGTCCCTTGCGCTTGAATTACCACGTGGACGGGAGTTTTGCCCGCCGCCCGCGTTATTCGGATCGGGCGATTTACTTGATGAATTCTCGAGAACGTGTCGATTACTCCCGCGAGGCAATAGAGAAAGGAATGAAATATAATAGTACTGAAGATGGATGGACTGGTTACGAGGCTTTGGTCGAGCAATACAAAAAAGGCTTGATTAGTTTCGATAAGTTCCAAGAAGAGGTTACCCGGTTTGAAACTATGAACACCGATTGGTTGGGTGAGATCACGAGAAACTCGTTCTCACACAATCACACACTCTCCTTCTCCGGGGGATCCGAGAATTTCAGGTATCATGCCTCCCTTGGTTATGGGCGGGAAAATGGTGTATTGGTCAAAGAGTCGGCTGATCGCTACAATTCGGTATTAAACTTGAATTTTACGCAAAATAAATTCAGTGCCCAATTTAAGTTGTCAGCTAATGTGCGCGAGCAAGACCATACTCCCGCAGATGTAGGTTTGATGGATTATGCTTATGGAACCAGTCGTGCAGTACCCTTGTACGATAAAGACGGGACGTTGCATTATCATCAGGTACAAAAAAACCAAAGACCTGTTTATTTTAACGTGTTGAATGAACGAGATAACTCTTATAATAAGGTGAAAGGCCACACGGTAAGTTTTATGACTAATTTGTCTTATGAGATTATCCCTCGTTTGAAAGCGCAGGCAACTCTCTCGTATTCACTGTCCGATACGGATAATGAAACCTATCACGCTGAAAATACTGCGTATGCGTACGGTTATTCTTACTTTCAGAAAGATCCGCGGTACAATGATTTCGTATCTAATAGACAAGCAACATTGCCTTTCGGGGGAGAATTACAGAAGGATAACACGAAAAACAATAGTTATACCCTGCGTGGGCAAGTTAATTACTACCATTATTTGGATGAGTACGAGCAGCATATGCTGTCTGTAGACGTGGGGGGAGAGTTGAGTTCTTCCAAATATACAGGATTTGCTAAAACTATCCGTTGTTATTTGCCGGATCGCGGTATGACGGTAAATAAGGTGGATGAAGAAGTGTACTTTAAGTATGCAGAGTGGTTAGCCTCTGATCCCAATGCTTTGGGTAAATTGAAAGATAGAACCTCCAACAAAGTCGGGTTGTATGGGTCATTGACTTATAGTTTCCGTAATGCTTATATTTTCAACGTGAATGCCCGTTTGGATTTCTCTAATGAATTCGGTAATCTGACAAATGACAAGATTCTCCCGGTCTGGTCGTTGTCCGGACGCTGGAATTTGAAAGAGAATGTGCTTGCTAATGTGAATTGGATTAACAACGTGGCGTTGCGTGCTTCTTTTGGTTACCAGGGAAATATCACCAACGAGGCTACTCCGGAATTGATTATTCAAAAGGGTGAGGTAAATCAGGTATTCAACGAATATCAATCCACGATTAAGACTTTCCCGAATCCGGATTTGGGATGGGAGAAGACGGCTTCGTTCAACACGAGTGTCGATTTCTCTTTGTTTAACAACTCGTTGAAAGGTATGGTTTCCTACTTCTACAAGAAAACCAAAAATGCCTACTTGACCAAAAAGGTGTCTCGCGTAAATGGGGTTGCTTCTTACAAGGTGAACGAAGGTACAGTGGAGAACTCCGGATTCGAGTTTAGTTTCAATATTGTTCCGATGAATCGCATGCTTTCCGATATCAGCTCCAGCGGTGAGCGGAAAGGATTCCGTTGGAGTATCGACCCGCAATTGGGGCAGGTGGTGAATAAGTTGATCAATAAATTGGGACGAGGTAGCGATTTCGATCCTTTGCATGACGATTTCAACTATCAAGACTATTTGAATGGAAACGCTTACGTGAATGGGCGTCCATTGAATTCTTTCTTTTCTTACGAATTCACTGGATTGGATCCGGCAGATGGGCGTCCCACTTTTGCCCGAGTGGAAGAGGATCTTTGGGATCAATATATTGATATGCCAAAGAGTAAGGTGTTTACTACCATCATGCAATACTCCGAGTGCCGGGTGCCTTACTTGCAGGGAGGGATTTCTAACACGTTTGAGTATAACAACTTTATCTTGAGTTTTAACCTTGCTTACAGCATCGGTTCCAAGGTGCGTTTGTTAAAATTGTATGATAATGTTAGTGGTTCCAGCGTTCCACAACCGATCAAAAATATGCGCAAGGAATTTGTGCATCATTGGAAACGTCCCGGGGATGAAAAAAACACCAATATTCCGGGAATGTTGAAGGCTGAAGATTTTTCGGCTTCTATAAATAGCCCTTGGTGGAAAAACGAACCGTTTAAGTTTGCCGATCACATTTGGCAGATGTACGATTTCTCGAATATTCGAGTAGTGAGTGGTAATTATCTGAAATTACAATCCATGAGTTTGCGATACGTGATGCCGCAAAAGATCTGCAAGCACTTGCACGTGAAGAATATGTATGTGTCCTTGTCGGGATCGAATCTATTTACTTGGAGTGCGAAGGAGTTGCGCGGACAGGATCCGACCTCGCAGTCTGGGTCTGCTGATCGCATTAACTTGTCCGTGCGTCCCACTTATTCTTTTAGTATAGATGTATCATTCTAAAAATTGTAAACTTATGAAAAAAAGATATATATTTCTGATTTGCTTGTTAGGTTGCCTGTGGGGGGCTTGTGGCGATTTTCTGACAGAAGAGTCCCACGAGTTGATGTATGCCCGCGATTGTAAGGATATGGAAGAGTTGTTGATCGGTAACGGGTACATGAAAGCGGATTTGGTATTCAATGCTGCTGGTTTTGATATGAAACTACCTAAATCCTATTATTCTTGGTTGCACGTGATGGACGATGATGTGCAGGCGGCTATCGCCGGTCAGGAGTTGATCAAGGGTGTTTTTACCAATAAAATGCGTGCCTTTTACTGTTGGGAAGCTTCTCCGTTTAATATCAAAGGAGATGCTTTCGAGGATAAAAACTGGGCTACACTGTATGAACACATTGCGGTGTTGAACGTGATCCTGAATAAGGTGGAGGAGTTCACACACGATAAGGAAGAGGACCGTAACAGCGTGCGGGGGCAATGCCATTTTCTCCGGGCGGCGTACTATTACTTGTTGGTGAATCTCTATGCCAAGCCTTATGACCCGGTGACGGCATCTAGTGATTTGGGTGTTCCCCTGAAATTATCTCCCATTGTGGAGGACAAGAATTTCACCCGCACCCCAGTGGATTCCGTTTACAATCAAATCGTGCATGATTTGCAAATGGCAGTCGATTACTTGGAAGGAATCGAGATGCCTTCTGTCAATCGGGCGAACCAAGATGCGGCACGCCTCTTGTTGAGTCGCGTGTATTGCTATATGGGTAAATGGGATTTGGTTCCGGAGCTTTGCCGGGAAATCTTGAAAGGGAAGTATTCCTTGATGAACATGAAAAGTTCGGGGCAAGCAACATGGTTGTATAACGGTTGTCCTGAGATTATTTTTACCCAGGGACAAAGTTTTGGAGCGGGGGTATTCTATCAAGAAAATCACGCTGATATGGTGGATGCCATTGCGATTTCTCCGGATCTGTTGGAAGTGTTCTCGGAAGAGGATGGCGATGTGCGTAAAAATTTGGTGTGTAGAGAGCATAAGTATGGTGGATTTTTGTTGCCGGCAAAGTTAACGGGGAAGGATACTGCAACCTTGAATTCTATGAAAACCTACATCTCGGATTGTTTCTTGTTGCGTTTACCTGAAGTACATTTGAACCTGGCGGAGGCATTGGCGATGATCGATCAGGATGGTGAGGCAAGAGTAGTGTTAGCGGATTTGATGAAAACCCGGATTCCCAATTTGAGAACCTTGACGGAGTCCGGCGAGGCTTTAGTGAAATTGATCCGTAAGGAGAGAAGACGGGAGTTATGCTTCGAGTGCCAACGTTGGTTTGACTTGCGTCGTTATGCGGTCAGTCCCAAGTATCCGGAAGCACTCTCTATCCGTCACGGCATGTTTGAGCATAATGCAGGTGATGCAGAGGATAAGGGGACCTATATTGGATATTACGAGTTACCTGCTTATCCGGATGGAGCTTGGGTGATGCCGATCCCCACGTATGAGATCGAGCAGACCGAAGGTGCTATTATACAAAATGAACGAGTAAATTGTATTTTTAAAGAAGAATAAGATGATGAAAAATATATTATTAAGCCTTTTCTTGGCTTGTGGCCTAATTATGGCTTGTTCCGATGACGAAACACCAAGTCCCTCCTATGAGGAGCGGGATTGGTGGGTACTTACCTACGATCCGAATGCTGATGAATTGGATCAATTGATTTATAAGATATACGATGAAACTGGTTTACGGTTTTTCTATAACGATACCATAGGTACGGAAACTCGCTATACTTATGGAGAGCCTTATACTCATTATCAAACCTATATGATGGGGTACGATTTCAAACGTTCGGGAAAAACAACTTCTGCCAATTATCGTTTGTCTTACGACCGGGGAATAATCAAGGATTTTATCGATTATTATTTCTTGGTCGTCGATCCGGTATTGAATACATCGTCTTTTTTCTATAAACATTTTTTTATTGTAGATACAGTATTTAATAGTACGGGGAACTCTACTGTATTGCCTTATTGGAACGATGTAGCCAATGCTACTGTTGTGGTGAGTATGACCGATGTAACCAAGAAGCATTTCAACACGTTGACGGAGGATGAAAGAAAGGGGTTGATGATTAACGTGTTGTTGAAGCAGGTGTACGATTTGTTCGGTGGGGATGGTGCTGGAAACAATGAAGAGTTGCAAGGTTTCTTCGATATAACTAACAACTCGGCGGAATGGCCGACGACATTGACCGGTGCTCCTTACGCTAAAGGTTTTAAATTGACAACTTCTACCCCCGATCGTTTCCCCGATGGAAAACTGATTACAGAATACGATAATCTTCCGTATAGATTTGGCGTCTTGTCAGTTCGAAGTGTTACTTCAACATATTATAATTTTATATTTAAGCAGGTTGATTTTATGGATTATTTGACTCTGGTTTTGACTCATACAGATGCTGAAATTAGGGAAATGTATGGACATCAGGAACTGATAATGCAGAAATACGAGTACTTGAAAGCTGTATTGGAAAAAAATGGTTTAGGAAAGTTTTTAGGTTATGAAAAGAAATTGGGTGAAGTAGAAGATTAATCGTGAACAGATAAACAATAAAAAATCCGGATTCTTAAACCCGGATTTTTTATTTATTGAGAAAAGGTTTTATTTAATCAATCCCTTGTCAAATTTCTCTTTCACTTTTACCAACATATCATTGGTCATGCTGGTAAGGTCGTATTTCGGTGCCCAGCCCCATTCCTCACGGGCGCAAGTGTCGTCCATGCTGTTTGGCCAGCTGTTGGCGATAGCTTGTTTTACCGGGTCGATTTGATAATCCATTTTGAAGTCCGGGATATGTTTGCGGATTTCTGCCGCGATTTGTTCCGGCTCGAAACTCATGGACGCGATGTTGAAGCTGTTCCGGTGTTTCAATTTGCTGGGGTCGGCTTCCATCAAAGTAACCACGGCGTTCAAGGCGTCCGGCATATACATCATGTCCATGTAGGTACCTTCCTGCACGTTGCAAGTGAATGAACCTTTCCGGATGGCGTCATAGTAGATTTCTACGGCGTAGTCCGTGGTTCCCCCGCCGGGAAGAGTCACGTATGAAATCAATCCCGGGAAGCGTACGCTACGCGTGTCTACCCCGAAACGGTGGAAATAATAGTCGCTTAGAAGTTCTCCGGTTACCTTGCAAACACCGTAAATCGTGGTGTTTGAACGTTGCAGGGTGTCCTGCGGGGTTTTGTCTTTCGGGGTGTCGTTACCGAAAGCACCGATAGAACTCGGCGTGAACACGGCGCAATTGTTGTCCTTTGCGATATACAGAGAGTTGGTCAACGCCCCGATGTTAATATCCCATGCCAGTTTCGGGTTTTTCTCTCCCGTGGCAGACAATAAGGCAACCAGGTTGAAGATGGTATCAATATTGTATTTTTTCACGATGGCACTGAATCCCTCTCCGTCAAGAGCGTTCAATTCCTCGAAAGGACCCGCTTCTGCCAATGCTTTACATTTTTCAGCACTGATATCGGCTGCCACTACATTGTTATCTCCATAGATAGATCTCAGATAAGGAACCAGTTCGGAACCGATTTGTCCCCCTGCACCAACGATTAATATTTTCTTCATCTCGATAGTTTTTTATGACGAACGATGTTATTTTTCTATATTAGATTGTAGCGCGAAAATAATTAATTTAAAACGTTAGAGAGTAACAAACGGGAATTTTTTTTGCCTTTTAACTGAAAATTTGTTCGTTTGAACGCCCTTCTGCTTCATAATATTCATCTATCTGTAAGTTAGGGGCTTTGTAGGCGGCAACGGCGAGTTGGTCGCAGCGTTCGTTTTCAGGTATATTGGCGTGTCCTTTTATCCAGACGAACTTCACGTTGTGTTTGCGATAGAGTACTAAAAATTGTTGCCACAGGTCGGGATTCTTTTTATCCTTGAATCTTTTTTTCTCCCACCCGAACACCCAACCTTTTTCGACGGCGTCGACGACGTATTTCGAATCAGAGTATATCGTGACGTTGCTTCCCGGGAAGCGCAGGGCATTCAGCCCGATGATAACGGCAAGCAATTCCATGCGGTTGTTCGTCGTGAGCCGGAAGCCTTCCGACAATTCTTTCCGGTGCGGTCCCGCCATAAGCACGACCCCGTATCCCCCGGGACCGGGATTCCCGCTGGCTGCACCGTCTGTGTATATCGTGATATCTTGTGGCATATGTAATATTTGAGGACGTAAAAGTAAAAATTTAGTTTGATATTATCCCGACCTTTTCCGGTAATTTGCTAACTTCGCAAAAAACATTGAATGACAGGTATTCCTACACATAAAATGGTTTGGCAATCCGATTTCGGGATATTCGCGAAGGAACTTTCTCCTTTTTCAGCGAAACGACCTATTGATTATACTCATCGGGACGAGTATTACATATTTGGTATGGTAGAGAGCGGGACGTGTCGTGTCGGTATTGATTTCAATGATTGTTGTTTGTCGGCAGGCGATGTGATTTGTATCCAGCCGAACCAAGTCCACCATGTTGTCGATGCAGGTGACGTGAAGGCATTTCTTTTATTCATGGACGGAGTGTTTATAGATATTCCGACGAAACAAGTCCTCGCTGAATACGCGCTATCGCCGCTATCATTCAAAGTGAATGACATGCAGCGTGTCGAGTTGACTCAACTCTTTTCCATGATTTTCCGCCGAATCGATGAGCGGGAGTGTGATGAATCGAAAGCTACTCTGCAAAATTTGTCATGCGCGGTCGTTGGAATAATAACGGATGCCATTCGGAAAATTGTCAAGCAACAATCTAAAAAAAGAAGACGTGTCGAAATCGCGTTGGCTTTTAAAGAATTGCTTTCAAAAGAAAGGGTGATAAACAGGGGTGTATCTCGTTACGCGGAATCGTTGTGCGTATCCCCGGTGTATCTGAATGAAGTGATTAAGGACATTACAGGCGTGAGTGTAAGCAAATATATTCAAAACGAACTCCTGTTGAGGGCTAAACGGATGTTGATATATACATCTATGAATATAAGGGAGATAGCTGTCTGTCTGGGAGTGGATGATTATGCTTATTTTACCAGATTATTTACGAAAGTCGTGGGCGTGAATCCTACTTCCTACCGGAAGAAATACCTCGAATAGTACAATTTTAACCTTGTATATTCTATTTTTCTGTTTGTCAATTCATTGTAGTTTTGGAGCAAAAAAGATGAATAGAAGTAAATTTATTTACTTGACGGATTTGATATTGGTTTTCGTGTTCGTCCTGTCGTTCTATACGGGTGTAGAGTTGCATATCGCGGGGCATGGCATCAACCATGCAACGTGGCATAACTGGGCAGTATTTCATACGATTGTCAGCTTGTTGTTTATGGCGTTGGGAATTATTCATATCAGGAGCCATTGGGGGTGGTATGGAGGGTTGAAAAGGAAAGGCTGTAAAGGCAAAGGAAAAGTAGTTTTGTTGTTGTCAATTGTTTTCGTGTTGGTTTTCGTGTCCGGGTTAGTGGTACTGTTTTTCGTGAATGGCGCTAATTCCTCGATAGGATTGTTGCATTACAAAACCGGTATTGTTGTGGGGGTATTGGGAGTTCTTCACGTGTTGGAGCGAAAGCGGATGCTGTATAAAGGTGTTTTGACTTGTGTATTCGGTAAAAAGAAAGAGTGAGAATAGTTATTTTATCGGTCTTGAATTTGGTATACCATGACATATTCCTTCTGCCCGGTGGCCTTGTCTTCCTGTTCTCGTGTAATCTTGAAGCCTTGGTGTTTATAGAACGTGACGGCTCGTGTGTTTTCCCGGTAAACGTTTAGCTCCAGTTCGGGTTTTAGTGTTTTCGCGTAAGTCATCAATGCTTGCCCGATTCCTTTACCTTGTCGGGCGGGAGCCACGAATAGGGCGGCGAGGTAATTTCCCGATAGGGAAATAAATCCGGTGATTTCTCCGGTTGTATCATCCGTGTGAACGAAAGTTTCGCTTCGGGGTATATATGTTTCGCGCATGCTTGCCGTGTTGTTTTCCCAGTAGGAACGGGGAATGAAATAGTGGGCGATGGCAGATGCTTCCAGCCATATCCGGATAACGGCATCTTCATCTCGTGGTTGGAACTTTCTAATCATGGACTTTCGTGTGTTATGCGGGAACAAATGTATATAAAATAATTTGTAATCGTTGATTATCCTTTAAGCATGGGTTTTACTATGGCATTGCACGGGTTTTGGGTGACTTTTGGGCGAGGTTTAGGCGGCATCGCCTACTCTTCGCCCGTACTTCACCTACACTTCGCCCACGTTTTAGTAAAGAATATGCTTTTTTAACACACGCGGGAGGAATGTTGTTCCCGGCATTAGAAATGCGGGAAATAGGCGAGCTTTACGCTTTATCATAGGCTATCCCCTTGAAATGTTTAGTATAACTCTTTATCATTTCATGATGTTTTTATGCGTATGAGAGCATATTTTCGAAAAAAAGTCCTTTCTTTGCATAGTGGTTAATCGGGAGGGGGTGATTTCATGTGCCTTATTATCATGAAAAGTTGATGTTCACGAAAGTGCGCTTGTTTAAATGTATTTACGATGATGAATAAGATTGTAAAAGATAAGTCGATTGATATCGTGACTCTTGAGCGTTTGTTTGAAGAGGTATGTTTCACGGGGGAGGAAGCGGAAGTTCTTGAGAAGTACACTTGTGATTATGATTTTACCTCTGTCGAGAAACAGGGGCCGGAGTGGATTTTTTCTTTGTTGAATGTCATTCGGTCGGAACTGGCGGGAGAGGAAATCGTGATAGAGGATTATCGTTACCTGAACGGCGTGTTTATTCGTGTTCTGGAATGGTTGATCGAGGGGTCGACTTATTTAAAATGTTACGAGGGCGTCAAGTTGAATGACCAGCGGATGCTGGTGGAACGTTACTTGGATGAGGCTCTCGCGTCGAGAGAGGCGATCCGGCTGATAGACACGGAGGGCGAGGGGGATTACGTGACGGATAAGTTGCGGAAGTTGACCTTGTCGGGCTATCTGTTTAAAAAGTCGTTGGTGTGGATTACCCTGTCAACAATCGTGCGTTTCAGTCCCCGCTTGCATCTTTTACCGGCAGAAGGTTTTGTGCTTTTGGTGTATCACACGTTGAACAAGAATTTCCCGCGGGTGACAGAATGCATGAACGAGCGGGTGGCATTGATGCGGGAACAAGATGATATTTTAAGTTTCGAGGGTAGGACGGAAGAACAGCTTCAAGATACGGTTTGGATTCTCGGCGCGAAATTGTTGTCGGGAGTTCCCGTGCAGGAAGAATTTGCCTGCCTGCGTTCCATGTTTTTCAGGTACCTGTATATTTTAGGGGAGAAAAAAGAGGAGTTGTTCCGGGAGAACGCTTTCAATTCCCTCTTGTTTAACCAGAAGAATCCGGTTTTTGCTTGGGAGGATTTGTTGAAATTCTCGTTTGACGACTTGAAAGCCGTGATAGAGGAGAAGTCGGTTGCGGCTTTGAGAAATTGTCAAGGACGGATGTTTGACGGGAAGGGACAGGTACTGGTAGACAACAAGGCAATCACTTTATCTGCACCGACTTCCATGAAATTCGACATGGTGGCGGAGATTAACGGGATGGCGTTGAAAGTCGGGAGTAACAAGAGAAAATTAGTCTTCGACGGGGAACTTGCTGAAGTGACAAAATCATGGAGAGGCGTGTTCGCCGATTTCTCGGATGAACTCAAGAAGAATGTTTTGAAGAAAAGACGTCCGCCCGTGGGCGTGAGCGTGACGATAAAGATAAAATTGATATATAACCAGAACCCGACGTTGGCGTTCGTGTCGGTCGTGGACGACCAGTACGAGGGGGACGGGGTGCTGCACGTGAGCCATATTACACGGGCAAAACTGGATACGATTGAAGATATTTTGCATCCCGGCGATTTGTTGCAGGCGACCGTGGTCGAGTCGAGCGAGGAGAAGCTTCAATTTTCGATTTGGGAGGAGTTGAATCGTTCGGCAGCCGTGCGTCTGGATGCCGGGGACGAGTGCAACGCTTTATTCCTGTACGAGAAAAACGAATTGTTGATTTGGCTTTCTGAAAACGGGTATATCGTTTACACGAGTGTCCCGGAAGGAATGGAGATAAAAGAGAATGATTGTTATTTATTGAGAATAACCGAGATACCGACCCGGGGACGGATAAGGGGAGAAATGGTACAGGCCTCGACCGAGTCTTTTGACCGGCATGATGCCGTGTCGAACCTCGTGTATGAATACTTGGGTGATTGTAAACGTTTTAGGGAAGGCGACGTGCAGGCGAATTTTAACATGGGCAAGATAGAACGGTCTGTGGATATTTCGCACGGGTACGTGAAGGAATTGATTCGTTTGTTACAGTTCTATTTGACACGGGAGGTTAGTCTGGGTAATCTTAATTTGCTTTATTTTATTCGGTTGCTCTCTCACGTGTTGGGTGATAATCGGCTGAAGACTTATTATGATTGCTTGATAAATTACTTGATCATAAGATACGAGTTCGTGGAAGAAGGGGATGTCAGGAAGATCGATTTGGATTTTTTGGAACGTGATTTCCAACGTTTCCCCGCTTTGGAGCGACAGTGGACAATTATCAAGATTCTTGCGGCATGTAAAGACGGTTCGTGCGCGGATGAGCTGGTGCGTTACTCTCGTTCGGGAGATGAAGATGTCGCGAATGTCGCGAAATATATACTGGAAAAGGAGTTGCCGGGGCATACGGTTGGGACTTCCCGCTTGATACATGATGAACTTCTGGCTTTGCTATCTTTCAAAAAGGAAGAACAGGAAGAATTGACGTTTGGCGAGCGGAATTTCGTGCGGGAGTTTATGGAGTCAATCGTGTATCCCGCGGGTTCGAGAGGTGCGGACGTGGAAGCGCAAATCGATATAATGATGTGCGCGATATGCGGTTTCTTGAATGAACAGGGCGGGGTGGTCTATATCGGGGTGAATGACGAGGGCGAACCTGTCGGTGTACACGGCGATCTGGAGTATTTGTATTGCGTACCGGACAAGTACGAATTATTCCTGCATAAGAGAATTATTGAGGCATTCGGTGCTAATATAGATAGCTTGACTTTGATTAGATACCGGGAGGTTGATGATTGTCTGGTTTTCGCTGTATCAGTCCCGCCTTATCATCAGGTGGTAAAGTATGATTCTATTGTTTGGGAAAGAAGAGGGGAGGAGCTGTTGGAAATGCAGGGGGAAGACGTGAAAGTTTTGGAAGAGAAGCGGAAAACGGTGGAACCGGGTATCATGGCAAGAGAACCGTTATTCCCGGGGGATAAAGGGTATAATAGTTTGTAGATTCATATTTCCGGCGGAGAAGCTGATAAACATACAGTTTCCCCGCCGGAAAGTTTCTTGATAGGTCTACTTTTTAGCTTTTTGCAGAACAATATCGATTTGTGTTTTCTGACCTACGGAGACCTCTTGTGTTTTCATTTCTTTTTTCGAGAAAACCAGTGTGTCTGCGTTTGTCACGAAAAGAACGTAAGTTCCTTTCGTGTTTGTGCGTGTGCCAACTTCTCTTCCTTTAATCATAATCGTAACATCGCTCAAAGGTTTTCCCGTGGTATCTGTTACTGTACCAGTGACTTTTTTCTGGATGTCAAGTGCATTTGTCGATAAATGATTACCGAGGATAATTCCACCTAAGATAAGGAGAATGAATACAATCTTTGTTCGCATAATAGAGGTTTTTAGATAATGCTTTTAATAATCTGTTCTTTCGTGTAATTTAGAGTAGTATTTGGTATTGTCTGCTGGTTTTGAAGTTGGGGGGATTTTTTTGAAATCTCTCCTTGTAAGATAACATTAATTACAGTTTGATTTTTTACTTGAACTTTTTGAGTTTGCATTCCAATGAATGAAAATTCGAGAACATTTTTTGAGGTGACATAGATAGTGTAATTCCCCTCGGCATCTGTAATAGCACCGGTGTTAGTACCTTTGATTTTAACTGTTGCTCCAGCTATTGGTTCACCTTGGGCGTTAGTGACTTTTCCTGTTACTTTAAATTGTTGATCTACAGCCATTGTAATAAGACTAATTCCTAATAGTAGGGTAAAGAGCATTGTAGCCTTTCTGATAAATGTTTTTGTTTTCATGTTTTAAAATTTTAGATTAGTATTAGAAATGCCGAGTTATTTGCGACTTGTTATTGGCCGATATATTTCCATTTCACGGCATCTGCATAGATGATTTGATCCGGATTAGTGGTTTTATCGCTTAATGTAATGGTGTTTGCTCCGGCAGAGAAATCGAATGTACCAATAGATACCCAACCCTCGTCCGCGGGTTCTATTCTTAAAGTGATCTTTTCCTCTCCGTTTTTTGTTGTTAGCGTGTAATATTGTTCCGAGTGTCCTTCAGCGGGAGCTTGGTTTTCGACGAGGTAAACGAAAACTTCGTATCGCCCTTCTTCGGGCAATTCTCCCGTCCACGCTACCGGGGCATTGCCTTTCCCGGCTTTTTTGAATACCATGCTTTTGATTATGTCGCCGTGGAAACCTTGTGTTCCGGCACAGTATGTCCATTCTGTCGGGGCGGCCTCGTTGATGATAAAAAGCATGTGTTGGAAAATGTATGTTTTCTCTTTCTTCGGGGAAAGTAACGTACCTAGTTTTTTCTTCCGGGAGGTAACGCCTATCCTGAAACCGTTGTCTTCGTTATCGACGATAATTTCATCCGAGGGAGGAAAGAATTGTTGATTATCGATGGCAAATTTGCCGCGTGAGGTGTCTTGGGTGATGCTTGCGTCTTCATGAATTTTATACGAGATGCCGTTGGGTATATTCCATGATAGATTCAGGTTAATTTCAAAGTTCGGGATACGTTCTATTTCCCTTGTTTCTTTAATTTCCCAGCTTGTTCCCGCGGGAATGCGGTAAACTTGTTTGTTCTTTCCGGTTTCTGTTGTTGTTGATATAATACCTTCTGTTTCACTGTTGTTGTATATTTTGAAGGATAGTTGGTACAATTCACTTTCATCCGATTCTATTTTTTGTGCTTTTATATCTTTCACGATATAGCTCGGGATTGACTGTGCATTATACCATAGAGGAATGAAATCGTTAAGATGGATATTGTAATGATCGGCTATTTCCATGCATAAAGAATCGAAGGATAATTCTTGGAAATGATGTTTATTCCGGTAAACATTTATGAAACGTTGAATTTCTTCCGGTGGTATTTGCAAGTTAATGTGGTTTATGAATTCGAATGTTTTAAGTTGGAGTATACTTTCTAGGGTTGAAAAGTGAAGCGTGTCGTCATTCAGTGCTTCTCTCAGGCTATGTGATGAAAGATAACGGTTTGCCTTGAGTGATTCGTTATTTCCCATGAAGTGGATGAGTTGGCGTTGTTTTTGTGTTTCAAAAACATATAGAATTTTATCCATGACAGGATAATCTTTTGAATAGAAGTAGCTGGAATGATTAAAGAATAGAGATGTTAGGTCGTGATAATTGTTTATCATTTCCGGTGTTTTGCTAGCTCTCCCGAGAGAGGGTACGAAAATATTCCGGGAGTCGCGTATTGTTGATGGTTGGAATAATTTACGAATAATAAAATCGAGGTAGAGTTCTTCTCGTGTTTTATTGTAGGGGAGTCCCATGTTGATTCTATTTTGTATACTTTCTTCTACTTGATTCCGGAAGTGACGAGAGAATGTAGTGTATGACGTGATCCATTTTTCCGGGAACAGTACGATTTCCGGTTGAATGAACTCGCTCCCGTTACTCCATTTCCGGGAGAAGGTGGTGAACGACACGGGTGTTTCGGTCAACGTGAATTTCGTGAACGGGTATTGTTTTCGGATGCGTCCTTCCATGTTTTCTTTATTTTCCCGTAAAGTAGCTTCCAGTTTTTCTCTCGTTAGGTTTTTGAGTAGTTTTTCTAGGTGGTTATGACCTTTGAACGTGTATAGTTCCATGGTCACGGAATCTACTTCAATGCTCTTTTTCTCGTAGTCCCCGATGCATAGCGTGAGTCCGGTCAGGTTATACTTGTTATTGAATAATATGGTGTCCTGTTTATGTTCCGGTATTCCTTGGGATATGACGGTTTTATTTTTTCCAGTGATAACTTTCAGGGAAAAACGGGTGAAGTCTTTTATCACGGCATAGGGAGTGCGTAAATTCACGGGAGGGATAGTCGCGGGATACCATAGACATTCCGGTGTCAGCAGGGTATAATCGTCCCCCACGTATGCGTAGCGTTTGCCGAAGTGTAGGGGGGAGTTCTGGTATTGGTCGTTCCAGTATTCCCGTGTATTTACATCCGGGTAACATACACGTTCATCGATTTTCCCTTGATAATTTATTCGTAGTGATAGCGAATCCCCGGGTAATAGCGGATGGGACAGGGTAATTACTTGATTTTCCCTGCTGAATTTGACTTCTTTCCCATTATCGAGGGATAGCCGCGTGAGTTTCAGCGTTGGATTAAGGTACAGTAAGATTTCGGGAATTGGGTTCTTTGTAGTATTCGTGATTAGCAATTGGCTGTAGCAAAAAAGTTGATCGGCATTTTGACGCACGCTAAGTTCGTGTCGGGTAATGTGTGTCGGGGGATAATCGTTGTATTTTAATGCCGTTTCCCGATATCGATTCCGGGTGACCTCATCCGTTCGGAAATGGTTGTAATAATTTAGACCGGGGAGAATACTCGCGAATAGTATTCCTGTCGCGATGACACGAATACGCGGATTTACACGGGGATTGTTTGGAAGTCGTTTTTCCAGTCCGATAGAATAAATGATGCAAGCTATTCCTAAAAGCAGGAAACATGTTCGTTGCGTCAAATAATTCGATAGGGCGACGTGTCCGGTGATATCCGAGAACACGTTGGGTAAACAGGTTGCCCGAAAATCAAAGAGCCCGTGTTGTAGAGTCGGTATATAATACAAGGACACGAGCATAAATATAAATAAGAACAACATGGATATTCCCCCGTTTCTGACTAGAGCGGTTGTCAATATAGACAGTCCGGTCAAGAATAAGAGGGTGGGGAATGACAACGTGAACCAATAAAAGATGTACGGGAAAAGCTGAAAAGGGGAATCACTGTCGAAAATGTGTATTCCCACGGCAGATACAATAGATATTGCATTCAGTATAAGTAAAGTGGTAATAATTCCCATACTTTTCCCGATGATATATTCCGTGTTGCTTGCATTTTTGGTTTGTATGGCGACTAGCGTGTCCGCGTGTTTTTCTCGTCTTCTCCATTCACTGACGGCTAAAATGATTAAGACTGATTGGAGTATGGTGAACAGATACGTGTTCACGAAAGGCACGGATGACGGCAGGGCAATCATAAACCAATAACTGGCTTGTTCTTTGCTTTGTAGAGAGTGTTGAAGAAGAAAAATTGTGATTAATCCCAGCAAGGCTATTCCTTGGAATACCGTGTTTCTCCGGATAAATTTTCTCTCGTAACGAGTGATAGTTCTAATGTTTTGAAGGTTCATGGCAGTCGTTTTATATAAATAAAGACACCGCTGAAACCTTCGCGGGATGAATGAAGTGGGATATATTTTATTCTATTTCGTATTTTCCTGAATTGAAATATTCCCGGAGTTTACGGATTGCGGAGTATTTCAGGGTTTTTATCGTGTTTATCGAGATACCCATGATTTGTGCGATTTCTCTGTTTTCATAACCGGATAGAACGAGACGCATAATTCGGGCGCTTTGAAGTGGTAACGTGTTGATAGCGTTGATTAAGGCTTGGTTTGTATCTTCCGCGATCAGTAGGTTTAGAACTTTCGGATCTTCAGATTCTTCCATTTCCAGTTTATTGTATCTCTCGTTTTCTCGTCGTTGTCCTCGTAGATAGTTTAAAGATTCGTTCTTTACCATCGTATAGAGAAAATTGTCTATTAGGTTGATCTCTTGTAGATTATGCTGGTCTTCCCAAAACTTGATAATCACCTCTTGTGCTATGTCTTGAGCCACATCCGGAGAACCGACAAAACGAACTGCAACAGCGCATAAAGGGGCATAGTGCTCTTTGATAAAAGTTTCTAATTCAAGGTTTTTCTTCATATCAATAATCGTTCGTTTAAAACGATTCGAGAATGCCCGGATACAGCCGATATTTGGCTGTTGTAATAGGTTAATAATGAATGTTGTAAAAATAACCGAAAATAAATCTT
>QWCH01002099.1_pt1 | contig 32585 bp, 26 predicted proteins | sample 1972671 | NCBI WGS metagenome assembly QWCH01 (sample SAMN09866713, study PRJNA288562) | Human gut metagenome isolate term3_stool, whole genome shotgun sequencing... | isolation source: gut | host: Homo sapiens | place: USA: California
GGCGGTAATGTACGGCTCGCACTCAGCAGCGTTGATAATCAACGTTTCAATCTTATCTCCGCCGCCCTGCAATTTAACGCCTGTCGGAAATCCCGCACCACCCAGCCCGGCAACACCAAACTGATGAATGCGCTCGATTAACTCTTCGCGACTGCGAGAGCGATAATCGGCCCAGCCGTCGCGCGGGATCCAGCAGTCTTCGCCATCGGCATCAATAATCACACTTAATTCAGCTAAAGCTGAAGGATGAGCCGTAGAGTGGGGCGCAATAGCCGTAACGGTACCCGAGGTGGGCGCGTGAACCGGCAGCATTTTGCCGCGACCACGGGTAAGCGGCTGGCCGCGCAATACTTTATCGCCGACGCTAACGCACAACTCACCTTCAGCGCCAATATGTTGTTTCAGTGGAATGACAAAACGCTGCGCCAGTGGTACCTGGCGCAGGGGCGTACCGTTGGACTGGGTTTTCATCTCCGGTGGATGGATGCCGCCGTTGAAATCCCAGATTTTATTTTTTCTGAATGCAGAGAATAACTTAAGCATGGTGTTCCACGGGAATGATACGCACGGGAATGGTGTTCAGATCCCATTTCCAGGAGTCAGGTGTTTCTGCGACCGGTTGCAACGAGATGCAGTGCGTCGGGCACGGATCAACACATAAATTGCAGCCCGTACAGAGATCACTCATTACCGTATGCATGGCGCGGGTAGCGCCAACGATGGCGTCTACCGGACACGCCTGAATACATTTAGTGCAGCCAATACAGTTATTTTCATCAATCACCGCCACCATCCGCGCTGGCGTTAGCTCTTGCGCTTCGCCATCCAGCGGCTGCGGCTCGACATTAAGCAACTCGGCAATTTTTAGCATCACAGCTTCGCCACCTGGGGCGCAACGGTTGATTTTTTCACCGTTACAGCTGATGGCTTCCGCGTAGGGGCGACAGCCGGGATAACCGCACTGACCACACTGGCTCTGCGGTAAGATTTCGTCAATTTTCTCAACGACCGGATCGTCTTCCACCGCAAAACGGCGGGAGGCATAACCCAGAATGGCGCCAAACGCCAGGCCCAGCAGGCTCACGGCGGCAACGGCAATCCAGATAGCATTCATTACAACTTCACCAAACCACTAAAGCCCATAAAGGCCAGAGACATAAGACCTGCGGTAATTAACGCAATGGCATTACCGCGAAAAGGTGCCGGGACATCAGCCACAGCAAGGCGTTCGCGGATGGCGGCGAAGAGCACCATCACCAGCGAGAAACCGACAGCGGCGGAAAAACCGTACAGCGCTGACTGCAAGAAATTGTGCCCGAGATTGATATTCAGCAACGCCACGCCGAGCACGGCACAGTTGGTAGTGATAAGCGGCAAAAAAATCCCCAGCAGACGGTAAAGTACCGGGCTGGTTTTGCGCACCACCATTTCGGTGAACTGCACAACCACAGCAATCACCAGAATAAACGCCATGGTGCGCAGGTATATCAGATTAAGTGGGATCAAAATCCACGTATCGATAAGCCAGGCGCAAATAGACGCCAGCGTCATCACAAACGTTGTTGCCAGCCCCATGCCCATCGCGGTTTCCAGCTTTTTGGAAACCCCCATAAACGGACAGAGACCGAGAAACTTGACCAGTACAAAGTTATTGACCAGTACAGTTCCGACAAACAGTAACAGGTAGTCAGTCATTTTTCGGCCTGAAATAAAAAAGCCGCCTATTATCCGTTAATCCAGAGCAGGCGACAACAGGTTAACTGTAAGGTTATTACGGATTCACAAACGTCGCTTTCACCCGCGACGAGCGTTTGAAATAGGGGACGATCAATGCGGTTGCCAACAAAGTAAACAGCAACTGGCGAACGGCTATGCCATCTTCTACGGGTGAAAAAGCGAACGCTTTTACTGCCAGCAATACGGAAATAAGCAGCCAGATAATATAGTGTTTAGGAACACAACGCCGACGTTTAAAGAAAGCGATGGTCAACCACAGTGTGTAATACCACATGGCGATAGCGGTAATAAAAGAAACGCCCCATAAGATTTGTGTCGTCAGTGCTTGTCCGCCGAGCGTTTGAAATGTTTGCGGAGAAGATAACGCAGCGGTATACAGCAACAACGCCAGCGTCGTACTCAACAGAGCGACTAAAAGCCAGGCCAACGGGCCAAGCAACCAGCCTCCAATACGTTGTGGCGTTGTGGTGGTCATAGGTTCTCCAGAATAGCGACGCAAACAGACAAATCTAATTTTAGGGGCGTTATTATAAGGCTTTTATAACCGATCGCTACTTTCTTTACTGGACATAGTGCCAGACGGACTTCGGTACCTGGCCGAGGTCAAACAAACGCCCGCCAGAAACCAGCTCTGCGCGACGGTGATCGGCAGCACGATACATATTGATCAGTTCCTGATCGTCCGTCAGGGTGTAATTAAGATGATCGTAGAGTTTTTCCAGACTTTCGAGTGAACTGATTTTGCGAAATTTTAATAAGTAGTCCTGAACAGTCATAAAAGGTCCATAAAATAATCAATACCAAAGGGGTAGGTATTATTAGTGATGATAAAATTTCACCAAAAGTGAACGCTTGTGTTATTACAATAATAAGAATGTGCTGATGGCAAATATTCAGGGATGAAAAACTGCTCTGGAAAGAGTAACGCGCTTTACTATCCCTGACAATCATCAACAACATCGAACAAGATAATAAATTCCTGGTTTAATATCCGACAAGTGAAAACATGCACCCGGACGGGCAGCATGTCGCTCAACAAGTGCAGAGCTTACTTGTGTTGTACTGTAGTACTCTGTTCAGGTGGCTGATAGTTGTCAATGTGACTCGCCACGCCAAGAAGAATGACTGAAACGACAAGAACGATCCAACCTGTTAATTCAATAAGACGATTCATTACAGCCCACATCTCTGTTGATTGATCCATTAACTTCAGGGGGTAAATGTTACTTAGCAATAATAGCTCCAGCAAGATTTTTACTGAGGTTTTTGCAATATTTAGCTTTTGTCGTTGGAAAAATCGCTATTTTTTTGACTTAAGTTAAACAACATCCCTTATTGCTGGCAGGTTATTAAACTGTTGAGCGAGGGTAAAGGATAGTGTCAAATAGCCATCATACTTCAATGAGAGGCAATGACATGAGCGACAACATCCGTGTTGGGTTGATTGGGTATGGTTATGCGAGCAAAACCTTCCATGCGCCCCTGATTGCGGGCACGCCCGGGCTGGAGCTGGCGGTAATCTCCAGCAGCGATGAAACAAAAGTAAAAGCTGACTGGCCAACGGTTACGGTTGTCTCTGAGCCGAAGCATCTGTTTAACGATCCCAACATAGACCTGATTGTCATTCCTACACCCAACGATACCCATTTTCCGTTAGCCAAAGCGGCGCTTGAGGCGGGTAAACATGTGGTCGTTGATAAACCCTTTACCGTGACACTGTCACAAGCGCGAGAGCTGGATGCGCTGGCAAAAAGCCTGGGGCGAGTGCTGTCTGTATTCCATAACCGTCGCTGGGATAGCGATTTCCTGACGCTTAAAGGTTTGCTCGCGGAAGGCGTGCTGGGTGAAATTGCTTACGTTGAGTCCCATTTTGACCGCTTCCGCCCGCAGGTGCGCGATCGTTGGCGTGAACAGGGCGGCCCAGGCAGCGGTATCTGGTACGATTTAGCACCGCACCTTCTTGATCAGGCCATTACGTTATTTGGTTTACCGGTTAGCATGACGGTAGATTTGGCACAGTTACGGCCCGGAGCGCAGTCGACCGATTATTTCCACGCTATCTTGTCCTATCCGCAGCGGCGAGTGATTTTACACGGCACCATGCTGGCAGCAGCCGAGTCAGCACGGTATATCGTGCATGGATCCCGAGGCAGTTATGTGAAATATGGCCTCGATCCACAGGAAGAACGTCTGAAAAATGGCGAGCGTCTGCCGCAGGAAGACTGGGGCTACGATATGCGCGATGGCGTACTTACCCGCGTGGAAGGTGAGGAACGTGTCGAAGAAACGCTGTTGACAGTGCCGGGGAATTATCCGGCTTACTATGCGGCTATTCGTGATGCGTTAAATGGCGATGGTGAAAATCCGGTTCCGGCAAGTCAGGCAATCCAGGTAATGGAGTTGATTGAGCTGGGCATCGAATCCGCCAAACATCGCGCGACTTTGTGCCTTGCGTGAAAAGGGGATGGTGCAATTAGCACCATCCATTTTTGTTACTTCGCGGCGACTTTTTCTCGCAGTGCGCGTTTTTCCTCTGCGCTGAGGAAAGCCATTTCCAGACCATTAATCTGTGCCTGGCGGATTTGCTCGCGGGATAACCCAGCAGCTGGCGCGGCAACGGTATATTCGTGAATGATATCCACTCCCTGCACGCCTGGATCGTCAGTGTTAATGCTGGCACGAATGCCATGCTCAAGGAACGTTTTCAGCGGATGTGCAGCCAGATCCGCCACGGTGCTGGTCTGAATATTGGAGGTCAGACAGGATTCAATACCAATTTGTTGCTCGGCGAGAAAATCCATCAGCGCCCGATCTTCAATGGCTTTTACGCCATGTCCAATACGCTCCGCCCCCAGTTCACGAATCGCCTGCCAGATGCTTTCCGGTCCGGCAGCTTCGCCTGCATGGACGGTAATATGCCAGCCCGCATCACGCGCGCGGTTGAAATGAGAAAGGAACAGACTTCCCGGGAAACCAAGTTCATCACCGGCTAAATCAAGTGCGGTAATCTGGTCACGGTGGGCTAAAAAGGCCTCCAGCTCTTGCTGACAGGCGGCTTCGCCGAAGGTCCGGCTCATAATACCGATAAGCTTCGCCTGCACACCAAAGGTGCGGCAACCTTCACGTACGCCATCGATCACCGCTTCGACAACACCCGCTACAGGCAGCTGATGTGCCATTGCCATGTAGCCTGGTGAAAAACGCAGCTCGACATAGTGCAGGCCGTTACGGGCTGCATCTTCAATGTTTTCAAATGCCACGCGGCGGCAGGCATCAAGAGAGGCGAGAACTTTAACGCCCCAGTCAAGTTTAGTCAGAAAGCTCACCAGATCGGGTTCGTTGGCAATGACCTGAACGTGGGGAATCAGTGTTTCCAGGGATTGTGCAGGAAGCGAGATATTATACTGGCGGCCAAGTTCAAGAATGGTCTGGGGACGAATGTTGCCATCAAGGTGGCGATGGATATCAGTTAATGGCAGGGTGGTATCAATCATGGTCGCACTCTTTTTCTGGATATAAAAGTGCGCACCATTATAAAAACAAAGCAGGGTAAAAATCCACGATTGCGCAACGATTTTTTACGTTGCGCAATTGGGGTTAACCAACAGCGCGGATGGCGTTAATTAATCCAGCCACACCTTTTTCCAGTTTCGAACGTGGGCAGCCGGCATTGAGTCGGACAAAACCACGACCTTCTTCACCGTAGGTATATCCCGGCATGATCGCGATCTTTTCTTGCTCGATAAGCGCTTTTTGCAACGCGTTGTCGTCAATATTCAACGGACGTAGATCAAGCCAGGCCAGATAAGTGGATTGCGGGATCTGCCAGTTGAGTTCAGGAAACGCAGCGTTCATTTTATCTGCGATATACGTCAGGTTATCTTTCAGATAGACGCGTAAGGCATCCAGCCATGGTGCGCCTTGCTGATAGGCGGCGATATGAGCAGTTAACGCCAGTACCGAAGGGGAAGAAAGCCCATCACGTCCTTTCAGTGCCGATAAATAGGCATCGCGGCTACTGCTATTTTCTATAATCCCGTAAGCACCGGTCAGGGCGGGAATATTGAAACTTTTTGATCCCGACGTTAGCAACGCCCAGTCTCCGCGCGCCACATTACTCCAGGGAATATGCGGCTGCTCGCCCCAAACCATATCCATATGGATTTCATCGGAAATAACCCGCACACCATGACGCTCGCACAGGTCAGCCATGATCTCCAGCTCATCGCACGTCCACACTTTCCCGGTAGGATTCTGTGGGCTACACAGGAGCATAATTTTACATTCTGGTTTCGCCAGCACGGCTTCCAGCTTGCCCATATCGCAAAACCAGCCGTCAGGCTGCTTCTCTAAAGCAACGGGCATTACTGTGCGCTGGTTACCTTCAGGCCATACACCACCGACTGAGGATCGATGGCGGTGTAATGCTGGGTGGAAAACCAGTGGGCAATAGCCGCGAGAAACTCATCGTTTTTCCAGCGGCTGTAGCCAAACACGCCGTGTATCAGGCGCTGATTCAGCGCCTCGATAATGCAGGGGGCAGTGGCAAAATCCATGTCTGAAATCGTGAACGGTAACAGGTCAGCAGTGCCGAAACGGTCAGCGACATAATCCCACTGCGTACACCATGTGCCATGACGATCCACGACCTTTGAAAAATCGAACATATCTTATCCTTATGCCTGGACAGTATGCATCAGACCGGCCATTTCATCTTTTACTGACTGAACTTGTGGCCCGATAACAACCTGCAGGTTATGTTGATTAAGTTGTACTACGCCAATTGCCCGATTGTCCTTCAGTGCCTGCACATTAACAAGCGACATATCTTTTACAGACAAACGCAGACGCGTAATGCAGTTATCGAGGCTGACAATATTGTCGGCACCGCCTAAGGCTTCGAGGATTGCCGGAACGTTGTAACCTGATTTACCCGGCGCACCGGCAACGGCTTTTTCGATTGAACTGGCAACTTCACTATCGCGCCCCGGGGTTTTGAGATTGAAGCGGGTGATAGCGAAACGGAAGATGATGTAGTAAACGACAAACCAGATTGCCGCCACTACTGGCACCATGTACCACTTGGTTGACAGACCATGCAAAATACCGAACACCACAAAGTCGATGATATTGCCGTCGGTATTACCGATGGTGACGCCGAGCACAGACATGACAGTGAAGCCGAGGCCGGTTAACAGCGCGTGGATGACATACAGAACTGGCGCTACGAACAGGAACAGGAATTCCAGCGGTTCGGTCGTGCCGCCAACGACACAGGCGATCAGGCCAGAAATCAGCAGACCTTTAATTTTATGGCGATTTTCCGGGCGCGCACAGTGATACATAGCTAACGCTGCACCTGGCAGACCGCCGAGAAACGCAGGCATTTTACCTTGCGAAAGGAAACGCGTGGCGCTTTCAGAAAAACCGTGAGTGGTTGGGCAACTCAATTGCGCCTGGAAGATGGTCAGTGCACCGCTGACGGTTTGACCGCAGACTTCCTGCGTGCCGCCTGCGTCGGTAAAGCGAATTAATGCCACCAGAATGTGATGCAGACCAAACGGCAACAGCAGACGTTCACCGGTACCAAACAGCATCGGTCCGAAATCTCCCGCGCTGTTGATCATATGGCCTAAGCCGCTAATACCCATGGCGAAAATCGGCCAGACTAATGGAATCACCAGGCCGACAAGACCCATCACTAGCGAGGAGATGATTGGTACGAAGCGCGTACCGCCGAAGAATGCCAGCGCATCCGGCAGGCGGATATTATGGAATCGCTCATGCAGCATCCAGACGATAATACCGGCGATCACCGCACCGAGGATCCCGGTGTCGATCGACTGGATCCCAAGAATGCTCTGGATGTTATTGGCTTTCAGAACTGCGGCGTCCGTGGTTGGCAGAATGCCTTTATTGGTCAACCAGAAGTTTTCCGCGAGGTTCATTACCGCATAACCGACGAAGCCAGCGAATGCCGCTACGCCTTTGTTTTCGCGTGCCAGACCCAGCGGGATGGCGATACAGAACATGACTGGCAGGAAACTAAAAGCAAACGAGCCAATCTTACTCATCCAGGTAAAGATAGCCTGCAACACGGGGTTGCCCAGGACCGGGATCAGGGTGATGACATCATGGCTGCTAAGAGAACTACCAATGCCGAGCATAATGCCGCAGAACGACAATAATGCCACGGGTAACATGAAGGTTTTGCCTAACTGCTGGAAGAACTCCCACAGCGTGACTTTCGGTGCTGTTTTCGCCGTCATAAAACGACTCCTCGTAGAGAACAATCTGGATTCAATAAATTGCGCGAGAAGATAAAACGTTTTATCAAATTTTAGTTAGGCATAAATCACATTACACAACGATAATAGCGGGTATAAGATAAATAAAAGGTAAAACGTTTTATCTGTCACATAATCAGGGAGTAGGTCATCTGCATGGCTACCGCCAAAAAAATAACCATTCATGATGTTGCGCTGGCTGCGGGCGTGTCGGTAAGTACCGTTTCGCTGGTGCTTAGTGGCAAAGGGCGAATCTCTACCGCCACAGGAGAACGCGTTAACGCCGCCATTGAAGAGCTGGGATTTGTGCGCAATCGCCAGGCGTCGGCGCTGCGCGGCGGGCAAAGCGGCGTCATTGGTTTGATCGTCCGTGATTTATCTGCGCCGTTTTACGCCGAATTGACGGCCGGATTGACGGAAGCTCTGGAAGCGCAGGGACGGATGGTTTTTTTGCTTCACGGCGGTAAAGACGGCGAGCAGCTGGCACAGCGGTTTTCACTATTACTGAATCAGGGTGTCGATGGTGTGGTCATTGCCGGGGCTGCAGGAAGCAGCGATGACCTGCGACGGATAGCAGAAGAAAAAGCTATCCCGGTGATTTTCGCTTCCCGTGCCAGTTATCTTGATGACGTTGATACGGTTCGCCCGGACAACATGCAGGCTGCACAGTTGTTGACGGAGCATCTCATTCGCAATGGGCATCAGCGTATCGCCTGGCTGGGAGGACAAAGTTCCTCATTAACCCGGGCAGAACGGGTGGGGGGCTATTGTGCGACTCTACTAAAATTTGGCCTGCCGTTTCACAGCGATTGGGTGCTGGAGTGCACTTCCAGCCAGAAGCAAGCCGCGGAAGCTATCACGGCGCTTTTACGTCATAACCCGACCATCAGCGCCGTGGTTTGCTATAACGAAACTATTGCGATGGGGGCATGGTTTGGTTTGCTGAAAGCAGGAAGGCAAAGCGGGGAAAGCGGAGTCGATCGTTACTTTGAGCAACAGGTTTCGCTGGCGGCATTTACCGATGCAACGCCAACCACACTTGATGATATACCCGTTACCTGGGCCAGCACGCCAGCGCGGGAACTTGGTACCACACTTGCGGATCGCATGATGCAAAAAATCACCCATGAAGAGACGCATTCTAGCAATCTTATTATTCCTGCCCGGCTCATTGCGGAGAAATAATCCTCTCTTTATCTGCTATACCTGGTAGTGTCCTTTCCTCAAGGTTAATGATAAAAAATGTGGCACACAGGCGGTGCCTTTTATTTTTACTGAAGTTCACAGGAGGTTTATGTGTTTAATTCTGACAACCTGAGACTCGACGGAAAATGCGCCATCATTACAGGTGCGGGTGCAGGTATTGGTAAAGAAATCGCCATTACATTCGCGACAGCTGGCGCATCTGTGGTGGTCAGTGATATTAACGCCGATGCAGCTAATCATGTTGTAAATGAAATTCAACAACTGGGTGGTCAGGCATTTGCCTGCCGCTGCGATATTACTTCCGAACAGGAACTCTCTGCACTGGCAGACTTTGCCGTCAGTAAGTTGGGTAAAGTTGATATCCTGGTTAACAACGCCGGTGGCGGTGGGCCTAAACCGTTTGATATGCCAATGGCAGATTTTCGCCGCGCTTATGAACTGAATGTATTTTCTTTTTTCCATCTGTCACAACTTGTTGCGCCAGAAATGGAAAAAAATGGCGGTGGCGTTATTCTGACCATTACTTCTATGGCGGCAGAAAATAAAAATATAAACATGACCTCCTATGCATCATCTAAAGCTGCGGCCAGTCATCTGGTCAGAAATATGGCGTTTGACCTGGGTGAAAAAAATATTCGGGTGAATGGCATTGCACCGGGGGCAATATTAACCGATGCCCTGAAATCCGTTATTACACCAGAGATTGAACAGAAAATGTTGCAACACACACCAATCAGACGTCTGGGCCAACCGCAAGATATTGCTAACGCGGCGCTGTTCCTTTGCTCGCCTGCAGCCAGCTGGGTAAGCGGACAAATTCTCACCGTCTCCGGTGGTGGGGTACAGGAACTCAATTAATACACTAACGAACCGGTAAACAGCCGTATGTGTTGTTTACCGGGATAGCGTGTGCAACTCGTCAACGTCTCTGCTAAACAACTGGCAGCCAAATCACGGCTATTGGTTAACCAATAGCCGGATAAAAAGCTTACGAATTGAGTGTGCCTTCGCACTATTCAACAGCAATGATAGGCGCTCACCTGACAACGCGGTAAACTAGTTATTCATGCTAACTATAATGGTTTAATGATGGATAACATGCAGACTGAAGCACAACCGACACGGACCCGGATCCTCAATGCTGCCAGAGAGATTTTTTCAGAAAATGGATTTCACAGTGCCTCGATGAAAGCCATCTGTAAATCCTGCGCCATTAGTCCCGGGACGCTCTATCACCATTTCATCTCCAAAGAAGCCTTGATTCAGGCGATTATCTTACAGGACCAGGAGAGGGCGCTGGCCCGTTTCCGGGAACCGATTGAAGGGATTCATTTCGTTGACTATATGGTCGAGTCTATTGTCTCTCTCACCCATGAAGCCTTTGGGCAACGAGCGCTGGTGGTCGAAATTATGGCGGAAGGGATGCGTAACCCACAGGTCGCCGCCATGCTTAAAAATAAGCATATGACGATCACGGAATTTGTTGCCCAGCGGATGCGTGATGCCCAGCAAAAAGGCGAGATAAGCCCAGATATCAACACGGCAATGACTTCACGTTTACTGCTGGATCTGACCTACGGTGTACTGGCCGATATCGAAGCGGAAGATCTGGCGCGTGAAGCGTCGTTTGCTCAGGGATTACGCGCGATGATTGGCGGTATATTAACCGCATCCTGATCCTCTCTCTCTTTCCGCGGGCTGGTGACAACTGAGCCCGCGTTTCATATCGTAATTTCTCTGTGCAAAAATCATCCTCCCAGGGATCGGAGAATCCCACCTAAATATTCATCGTAGCAATATATCATGAGGGTTTATCGCTCCCAATATGTTCGAACGAACGTTCGATTGCTTATTTTGTGGCTTCTGTCAACGCTGTTTTAAAGATTAATGCGATCAATATCACGCTGTGGGTATTGCAGTTTTTGGTTTTTTGATCGCGGTGTCAGTTCTTTTTATTTCCATTTCTCTTCCATGGGTTTCTCACAGATAACTGTGTGCAACACAGAATTGGTTAACTAATCAGATTAAAGGTTGACCAGTATTTTTATCTTAATGAGGAGTCCCTTATGTTACGTCCTGTAGAAACCCCAACCCGTGAAATCAAAAAACTCGACGGCCTGTGGGCATTCAGTCTGGATCGCGAAAACTGTGGAATTGATCAGCGTTGGTGGGAAAGCGCGTTACAAGAAAGCCGGGCAATTGCTGTGCCGGGCAGTTTTAACGATCAGTTCGCCGATGCAGATATTCGTAATTATGTGGGCAACGTCTGGTATCAGCGCGAAGTCTTTATACCGAAAGGTTGGGCGGGCCAGCGTATTGTACTGCGTTTCGATGCGGTCACTCATTACGGCAAAGTGTGGGTAAATAATCAGGAAGTGATGGAGCATCAGGGCGGCTATACGCCATTTGAAGCCGATGTCACTCCGTATGTTATTGCCGGGAAAAGTGTACGTATCACTGTTTGTGTGAACAACGAACTGAACTGGCAGACTATCCCGCCGGGAATGGTGATTACCGACGAAAACGGCAAGAAAAAGCAGTCTTACTTTCATGATTTCTTTAACTACGCCGGGATCCATCGCAGCGTAATGCTCTACACCACGCCGAATACCTGGGTGGACGATATCACCGTGGTGACGCATGTCGCGCAAGACTGTAACCACGCATCTGTTGACTGGCAGGTGGGGGCAAATGGTGATGTCAGCGTTGAACTGCGTGATGCGGATCAACAGGTGGTTGCAACTGGACAAGGCACCAGCGGGACTTTGCAAGTAGTGAATCCGCACCTCTGGCAACCGGGTGAAGGTTATCTCTATGAACTGTGCGTCACAGCCAAAAGCCAGACAGAGTGTGATATCTACCTGCTGCGCGTCGGTATCCGGTCAGTGGCAGTGAAGGGCGAACAGTTCCTGATCAACCACAAACCGTTCTACTTTACTGGCTTTGGTCGTCATGAAGATGCGGATTTGCGCGGCAAAGGATTCGATAACGTGCTGATGGTGCACGATCACGCACTAATGGACTGGATTGGGGCCAACTCCTACCGTACCTCGCATTACCCTTACGCTGAAGAGATGCTCGACTGGGCAGATGAACATGGCATCGTGGTGATTGATGAAACTGCAGCTGTCGGCTTTAACCTCTCTTTAGGCATTGGTTTCGAAGCGGGCAACAAGCCGAAAGAACTGTACAGCGAAGAGGCAGTCAACGGGGAAACCCAGCAGGCGCACTTACAGGCGATTAAAGAGCTGATTGCGCGTGACAAAAACCACCCAAGCGTGGTGATGTGGAGTATTGCCAACGAACCGGATACCCGTCCGCAAGGTGCACGGGAATATTTTGCGCCACTGGCGGAAGCAACGCGTAAACTCGACCCGACGCGTCCGATCACCTGTGTCAATGTAATGTTCTGCGACGCTCACACCGATACCATCAGCGATCTCTTTGATGTGCTGTGCCTGAACCGTTATTACGGTTGGTATGTCCAAAGCGGCGATTTGGAAACGGCAGAGAAGGTACTGGAAAAAGAACTTCTGGCCTGGCAGGAGAAACTGCATCAGCCGATTATCATCACCGAATACGGCGTGGATACGTTAGCCGGCCTGCACTCAATGTACACCGACATGTGGAGTGAAGAGTATCAGTGCGCCTGGCTGGATATGTATCACCGCGTCTTTGATCGCGTCAGCGCTGTCGTCGGTGAGCAGGTATGGAATTTCGCCGATTTTGCGACCTCGCAAGGCATATTGCGCGTTGGCGGTAACAAGAAAGGGATCTTCACTCGCGACCGCAAACCGAAGTCTGCGGCTTTTCTGCTGCAAAAACGCTGGACCGGCATGAACTTCGGTGAAAAACCGCAGCAGGGAGGCAAACAATGAATCAACAACTCTCCTGGCGCGCCATCGTCGGCTACAGCCTCGGTGACGTCGCCAATAACTTCGCCTTCGCAATGGGGGCGCTCTTCCTGTTGAGTTACTACACCGACGTCGCTGGCGTCGGTGCCGCTGCGGCGGGCACCATGCTGTTACTGGTGCGGGTATTCGATGCCTTCGCCGATGTCTTTGCCGGACGAGTGGTGGACAGTGTGAATACCCGATGGGGAAAATTCCGCCCGTTTTTACTCTTCGGTACTGCGCCGTTAATGATCTTCAGCGTGCTGGTATTCTGGGTGCCGACCGACTGGAGCCATAGCAGCAAAGTTGTGTATGCATATTTGACCTACATGGGACTCGGGCTTTGCTACAGCCTGGTGAATATTCCTTATGGTTCACTTGCTACCGCGATGACCCAACAACCACAATCCCGCGCCCGTCTGGGCGCGGCTCGCGGGATTGCCGCTTCATTGACTTTTGTCTGCCTGGCATTTCTGATAGGACCGAGCATTAAGAACTCCAGCCCGGAAGAGATGGTGTCGGTATATCATTTCTGGACAATTGTGCTGGCGATTGCCGGAATGGTGCTTTACTTCATCTGCTTCAAATCGACGCGTGAGAATGTGGTACGTATCGTGGCGCAGCCGTCATTGAAGATCAGTCTGCAAACCCTGAAACGGAATCGCCCGCTGTTTATGTTGTGCATCGGTGCGCTGTGTGTGCTGATTTCGACCTTCGCGGTCAGCGCCTCGTCGTTGTTCTACGTGCGCTATGTGTTAAATGATACCGGGCTGTTCACTGTGCTGGTACTGGTGCAAAACCTGGTCGGTACTGTGGCATCGGCACCGCTGGTGCCGGGGATGGTCGCGAGGATCGGTAAAAAGAATACCTTCCTGATTGGCGCTTTGCTGGGAACCTGCGGTTATCTGCTGTTCTTCTGGGTTTCCGTCTGGTCACTGCCGGTGGCGTTGGTTGCGTTGGCCATCGCATCAATTGGCCAGGGCGTTACCATGACCGTGATGTGGGCACTGGAAGCTGATACCGTAGAATACGGTGAATACCTGACCGGCGTGCGAATTGAAGGGCTCACCTATTCACTATTCTCATTTACCCGTAAATGCGGTCAGGCAATCGGAGGTTCAATTCCTGCCTTTATTTTGGGATTAAGCGGATATATCGCCAATCAGGCGCAAACGCCGGAAGTTATTATGGGCATCCGCACATCAATTGCCTTAGTACCTTGCGGATTTATGCTACTGGCATTCGTCATTATCTGGTTTTATCCGCTCACGGATAAAAAATTCAAAGAAATCGTTGTTGAAATTGATAATCGTAAAAAAGTTCAGCAGCAATTAATCAACGATATCACTAGTTAATATTCAATAAAAATAATCAGAACATCAAAGGTGCAACTATGAGAAAAATAGTGGCCATGGCCGTTATTTGCCTGACGGCTGCCTCTGGCCTTACCTCTGCTTACGCGGCGCAACCGGCTGACGATGAAGCGGGACTACGCATCAGACTGAAAAACGAATTACGCAGGGCTGATAAGCCCAGTGCTGGCACGGGAAGAGATATTTACGCATGGGTACAGGGAGGATTGCTCGATTTCAATAGTGGTTATTATTCCAATATTATTGGCGTTGAAGGCGGGGCGTATTATGTTTATAAATTAGGTGCTCGTGCTGATATGAGTACCCGGTGGTATCTTGATGGTGATAAAAGTTTTGGCTTTGCCCTGGGGACAGTAAAAATAAAACCCAGTGAAAATAGCCTGCTAAAATTAGGTCGCTTCGGGACGGATTATAGTTATGGTAGCTTACCTTATCGTATTCCGTTAATGGCTGGCAGTTCGCAACGTACATTACCGACTGTTTCTGAAGGAGCATTAGGTTATTGGGCTTTAACGCCAAATATTGATCTGTGGGGAATGTGGCGTTCACGAGTATTTTTATGGACCGATTCAACAACCGGTATTCGTGATGAAGGGGTTTATAACAGCCAGACGGGAAAATACGATAAACATCGCGCACGTTCTTTTTTAGCCGCCAGTTGGCATGATGATACCAGTCGCTATTCTCTGGGGGCATCGGTACAGAAAGATGTTTCCAATCAGATACAAAGTATTCTCGAGAAAAGCATACCGCTTGACCCGAATTATACGTTGAAAGGGGAGTTGCTCGGCTTTTACGCGCAACTTGAAGGTTTAAGTCGTAATACCAGCCAGCCCAATGAAACGGCGTTAGTTAGTGGACAATTGACCTGGAATGCGCCGTGGGGAAGCGTATTTGGCAGTGGTGGTTATTTGCGCCATGCAATGAATGGTGCCGTGGTGGATACCGACATTGGCTATCCCTTTTCATTAAGTCTTGATCGTAACCGTGAAGGAATGCAGTCCTGGCAATTGGGCGTCAACTATCGTTTAACTCCGCAATTTACGCTGACATTTGCACCGATTGTGACCCGCGGCTATGAATCCAGTAAACGAGATGTGCGGATTGAAGGCGCGGGTATCTTAGGGGGTATGAACTATCGGGTCAGCGAAGGGCCGTTACAAGGGATGAATTTCTTTCTTGCTGCCGATAAAGGGCGGGAAAAGCGCGATGGCAGTACGCTGGGCGATCGCCTGAATTACTGGGATGTGAAAATGAGTATTCAGTATGACTTTATGCTGAAGTAAGAAAAAACGCCGGAGAGAAAAATCTCCGGCGTTTTGGCTGTGAATTACTGCTGCGGAATAGCGGGTACAGCCGGAACGTTTAATGCCGGCATCGCAAACATACCCACGAAATCTTCCAGTGGCATTTTCTGCCCGTTTAACGTTATCTGACCGTTAGCATATTGCAGGCTGGTGGTGATGGTATTGTCCTGCAAGGTGGTCAGACGGAACATCTGCCCCATTGCTGATGCACCTTCAACTTGCTGTTTCGCCAGTTTTTTCGCTTGATCTTCCTGATAACCTTCCAGCTTCGCTACCTGAGTCATCAACTCAGTTGCCATATCCACCGGAATGGTCAGTTTCGCATCCAGAGATTTAACCGAGCGGTCCACTTCCTGCGCCAGCGTTTGCGGCGCTTCTTTAGTCGTTGCCGGATCTTTCAGGAACAGCGACAGATTCAGCGCACTTTCACCCTGACTGTTTTTCCAGCTTAGCGGCGCGATAGTAATCACCGGATCGCCTTTCAGCATCAGCGGCAGAGCGCTAAAGAAGGCTTCCGTCACTTTCTCCTGATAAAGTTCGGGATTGTTGGCAATTTCTGGCTGTGCCAGCAGCGCCTGAGTTTGTGCGTTATATTGCTGGCTAAACTGATGCCAGGCTTCGCCATCAATTTGGCCGACTTTTAAAGTCAGCTTGCCACTGCCCAGATCCTGATTCTGTACCTTCAGGCTGTTTAGCGAGTAATCCAGTTGGCTATTGACCGTTTTACCGTCATTGACCAGATCCGATTTACCGCTGATCTCCATGCCTTCCAGCAGTGCCAGTTCTTTGCCCTCCACTGAAATGGTCATTTTTTCCAGCGACAGTTTTTGGTTTCCTACGCGCTCACCAAAACTTGCCAGCGTGCTGGAACCGTCGGTTTTCAGATTATTAAAGGTTAACTGCACTTTCTGGTTGTATTCGTTAACCGCGTCTATCCGACCACTTTGCGCCTCCCCGGAAAGGGAGATAGCTTTGCCGTCTCTGTCTGCATTTAACTGGAACTCGCCGCCGCTAAAGGCGACTTTTTCATCCTTTTGCTCGTAATTCAGTGGCTTGAGCGAAATGTCGGAACTGGAATCTCCGCTGTAACCAATGCGGGAGTTAATCTCAAAAGGCGTTTCACCTTTTGCCATATCAAACAGTGGTTTGCTTACTTCGTTATTAACCAGCGTGGTTTGAATTGATGCCATCGACGGGATCAGGTTCAGTTTTTTAAGCTGGGCAAGCGGGAAGGGACCATGATCAACCGATTCGTTGAAGATGACGCTCTGACCGCTTTTAATCCACGGATTTACTTTTCCGGCAATGGGTTTCACCAACAGTTGCAACTGGCTGCTGAATACGCCGCGATGATAGTTTTGATAACTGACTTCCAGGTTGGATTCAGGAGCTGTCAGTTTGAGTTGCGCGTTCGCCTGCGCGACCATGTCTTCGAGATGGGTTTCAATCTTCTTGCCTGTATACCATGCGCCGCCTGTCCAGACTACGCCTAGCGCAACAATGACGCCTACCGCTACCAGCGATTTATTCATAATGATTATCCATAAAATGAAATCAGGCGGACTGGCCGCCTGAAGGTGTTATAAGCCTTTAATAAGCTTAGCAAGAGATGTTAATTTTTTCAGTAAGCTCTTACAGCTTGTTGTAAACACGCGCTAAACGGCCGTGGCCTTTGACAGTCACCGGTGATTCGTTGGCGGCAATAAACGCTGATTCACCCGGTTTAAGCTGTAACTGCTGAGAACCTTTACACAGCGTTGCATCGCCTTCGACGCAGAACAAAATGGCGGCACTCTGCTGGCTGATGGTGGTTTCTTTATCACTAAGGTCATGCAACGAGAAGGCAAAATCATCCACAGGAATCGGGAAGTCCAGTTCTGCACCTTGTTTCACCGGCTGGGTCAACAACTGGTTAGCCGGTTTGGCTTCGAACTTCACGTTGGCAACCAGTTCCGGAATATCAATGTATTTAGGCGTCAGACCTGCACGCAGCACGTTATCGGAGTTCGCCATCACTTCCAGCGCCACGCCTTGCAGGTAAGCGTGCGGTGTTTCAGCGAACAGGAACATCGCTTCGCTAGGATTCAATTTCACCACATTCAGCAACAGCGGGGAGAACAGACCGCTGTCTTCCGGGTAAAATTCAGAAATTAAACGAATCGTTTGCCATGGTTCACCCTGCTGGCTGTCGAGGGCCGATTTTAAAATCGCCAGCGCGCGGGATTTTTCTTCACCCTGCATATTCAACAGGCTGGCGAACAGTTCGCTTAAACGTTCGGCATCAGGCTGTTGTAAAAAGTGAGCAATCGCCGGATGTGCACCTGCGACCGGCTGGAGCAGGGAGACAATCTCGGAAAACTCACGAAACGCGTTCATCGCGAGGAAAGGGGTCAGGGCGAAAACCAGCTCAGGCTTGTGATTAGGATCTTTATAGTTACGCTCAGCGGCATCCATCGGAATACCTGCAGCATTTTCTTTGGCAAAACCGATTTCAGAATTGCGTTTGTTTGGATGAACCTGAATGGAGAGCGGCTGGGCTGCGCATAATACTTTGAACAGGAAAGGCAACTCGCCAAAGCGTTTGGCAACGGCATCTCCCAAAAGAGTCGCTTTATCACTCTCAATCACATCACGCAGTGAAACGATATCTCCTGTGGCATCGTGCACACGTGAACTGCTCTTTGGATGCGCGCCCATCCACAACTCGGCCATCGGCTGGCTGGACGGATTTTCCATACCATAAAGTTCAGTCAACGCCGTTTTGCTGCCCCAGGCATAGTTTTGCACTGAGTTAATGAGTTTTTGCATGATCAATCCCTGTTTTAATGTGGAAATTAATCCCGCTATTAAAGCAAGAATCCTACGGGAAGTAACCTGGAGCCGCAAAAAGTCGTACTAGTCTCAGTTTTTGTTAAAAAAGTGTGTAGGATATTGTTACTCGCTTTTAACAGGGCAACGGAACACCCGCCCAGAGCATAACCAAACCAGGCAGTAAGTGAGAGAACAATGTCAAACAAACCCTTTCATTATCAGGCTCCTTTTCCACTCAAAAAAGATGATACTGAGTATTACCTGCTAACCAGCGAACACGTTAGCGTATCTGAATTTGAAGGGCAGGAGATTTTGAAAGTCGCACCCGAAGCGTTAACTCTGTTGGCGCGTCAGGCGTTTCATGATGCGTCATTTATGCTGCGTCCGGCTCACCAACAACAGGTGGCCGACATTCTGCGTGACCCGGAGGCCAGCGAAAATGATAAATATGTGGCGCTGCAATTTCTGCGTAACTCCGACATCGCGGCAAAAGGCGTTCTGCCAACCTGTCAGGATACCGGCACCGCGATTATTGTTGGTAAAAAAGGGCAGCGTGTATGGACCGGTGGCGGTGATGAAGCAGCGCTGGCGCGCGGTGTTTATAACACTTATATCGAGGATAATCTGCGCTACTCGCAAAACGCGCCGCTGGATATGTATAAAGAGGTGAATACCGGCACCAACTTGCCAGCGCAGATCGATCTTTATGCCGTTGATGGCGACGAGTACAAATTCCTCTGTATCGCCAAAGGTGGCGGTTCGGCAAACAAGACGTATCTCTATCAGGAAACCAAAGCGTTACTGACGCCGGGAAAACTGAAAAATTACCTGGTTGAGAAGATGCGCACGCTGGGTACGGCGGCCTGTCCTCCGTATCATATTGCGTTCGTTATTGGTGGAACTTCTGCAGAAACGAATCTTAAAACGGTGAAACTCGCTTCCGCTAAATACTATGATGAACTGCCAACGGAAGGGAATGAGCACGGTCAGGCGTTCCGCGATGTGGAACTGGAAAAAGAATTGCTGATCGAAGCGCAAAATCTTGGTCTGGGTGCGCAGTTTGGTGGTAAATACTTCGCTCATGACATCCGCGTGATTCGCCTGCCACGTCACGGCGCATCCTGCCCGGTCGGTATGGGCGTCTCCTGTTCTGCTGACCGTAATATCAAAGCGAAGATCAACCGTCAGGGGATCTGGATCGAAAAACTGGAACATAATCCAGGCAAATATATCCCGGAAGAGCTGCGCAAAGCAGGAGAAGGCGAAGCGGTGCGCGTTGACCTCAACCGTCCGATGAAAGAGATCCTCGCACAGTTGTCGCAGTATCCCGTTTCTACACGCTTATCGCTTAACGGCACGATTATCGTCGGTCGTGATATTGCTCACGCCAAACTGAAAGAGCGGATGGATAACGGTGAAGGGCTGCCGCAGTACATTAAAGATCATCCGATTTACTACGCGGGTCCGGCCAAAACGCCGGAAGGTTATGCCTCCGGTTCTCTTGGCCCAACGACCGCCGGACGGATGGATTCTTATGTCGATCAACTGCAAGCGCAGGGCGGAAGTATGATCATGCTGGCGAAAGGCAACCGCAGCCAGCAGGTGACGGATGCCTGTAAAAAACACGGCGGCTTCTACCTCGGCAGTATCGGTGGTCCGGCAGCTGTATTGGCGCAGGGAAGTATTAAGAGCCTGGAATGTGTTGAATATCCGGAACTAGGAATGGAAGCCATCTGGAAAATTGAAGTGGAAGATTTCCCGGCGTTTATCCTTGTGGATGATAAAGGAAATGACTTCTTCCAGCAGATACAACTCACACAATGCACCCGCTGTGTGAAATAAACAGAGCCGCCCTTCGGGGCGGTTTTTTTACATGGCACGAAAGACCAAACGTTTGTTATCAAATGGTAAATAATGAGTGAGCTAAAAGTTGCTTAACGAAAGCAAAACAGAAAGAAAAAATTAATCAGGTGAGGAGCAGGCCATGAATACAGTACGCAGCGAAAAAGATTCGATGGGAGCGATTGATGTCCCGGCAGATAAGCTGTGGGGCGCACAAACTCAACGCTCGCTGGAGCATTTCCGCATTTCGACGGAGAAAATGCCCACCTCACTGATTCATGCGCTGGCGCTAACCAAGCGCGCAGCGGCAAAAGTTAATGAAGATTTAGGCTTGTTGTCTGAAGAGAAAGCGAGCGCCATTCGGCAGGCGGCGGATGAAGTACTGGCAGGACAGCATGACGACGAATTCCCGCTGGCTATCTGGCAGACCGGCTCCGGCACGCAAAGTAACATGAACATGAACGAAGTGCTGGCTAACCGGGCCAGTGAATTACTCGGCGGCGTGCGCGGGATGGAACGTAAAGTTCACCCTAACGACGACGTGAACAAAAGCCAAAGTTCCAACGATGTCTTTCCGACGGCGATGCACGTTGCGGCGCTGCTGGCGCTGCGCAAGCAACTCATTCCACAACTTAAAACCCTGACCCAGACGCTGAGTGAAAAATCCCGCGCATTTGCCGATATCGTCAAAATCGGTCGTACCCACTTGCAGGACGCCACGCCGTTAACGCTGGGGCAGGAGATTTCCGGCTGGGTAGCGATGCTGGAGCATAATCTCAAACATATCGAATACAGCCTGCCTCACGTAGCGGAACTGGCTCTGGGCGGTACAGCGGTGGGTACTGAACTAAATACCCATCCGGAATATGCGCGTCGCGTAGCAGATGAACTGGCAGTCATTACCTGTGCACCGTTTGTTACCGCGCCGAACAAATTTGAAGCGCTGGCGACCTGTGATGCCCTGGTTCAGGCGCACGGCGCATTGAAAGGGTTGGCTGCGTCACTGATGAAAATTGCCAATGATGTCCGCTGGCTGGCCTCTGGCCCGCGCTGCGGAATTGGTGAAATCTCAATCCCGGAAAATGAGCCGGGCAGCTCAATCATGCCAGGGAAAGTGAACCCGACGCAGTGCGAAGCATTAACCATGCTCTGCTGTCAGGTGATGGGGAACGACGTGGCGATCAACATGGGTGGCGCTTCCGGTAACTTTGAACTGAACGTCTTCCGTCCGATGGTGATCCATAATTTCCTGCAATCGGTGCGCTTGCTGGCAGATGGCATGGAAAGTTTCAACAAACACTGCGCAGTGGGCATTGAACCGAATCGTGAGCGAATCAATCAATTACTCAATGAATCGCTGATGCTGGTGACTGCGCTTAACACCCACATTGGTTATGACAAAGCCGCCGAGATCGCCAAAAAAGCGCATAAAGAAGGGCTGACCTTAAAAGCTGCGGCCCTTGCGCTGGGGTATCTTAGCGAAGCCGAGTTTGACCGCTGGGTACGGCCAGAACAGATGGTCGGCAGTATGAAAGCCGGGGGTTAATCTGCAACATACAGGTGCAGCCGTGGAATGATTAAACGAAGCGGCTGCGCCTGTGGTTTATAACGGTGCTGCACATTGTCGGCATCGTAATTTAACAACTCACCAACGTCCGGCACGCCCGCGCCATTATCCCTATTAATCAGTGCAATCAGCGGCGTAGGGCAGGCGTGTTGTACTTGTTTTTGATCTCCTTTGTACCAGACGCGGGCAATCGGCTGCACCTTCACCGGACGTTTGATTTTTAACTTCGCGTTCTGTGGCAGGGCAGCGATATCCTGATATTCTCGCTCCAGTTTTCTTTGCCACTCCTCGCGCGTCCACGGTGCGACACTGCGTGGTGATTTCAGGCTTTTTTCCAGCTGTGCCAGGACTTCATCACGATGCAAATTTTTAATGATATGTTTATTAGCCCAGCCAAAACGTAAAGTGGCGGGGTCGTGCAGAACGGTGAGCGTGCGGTAAGCATTAAGTGTAATCAGCCCCGGCAAATGACGATGCACCCATTCAAAACGTGCCGCGGAGGGGAGTTCTGATTCAACCGTGACGATATGCTCGAACGTGGTCTTGAGTTTATTGATGTGCTGAATATGACTGACTAACGCTGCTTGCGAAAAGTTATCGACCTGGTAACACAACACGCCAGGCAGACGGACAGCGGCCTTGCTGCTGCGATTTTCGGACTGTTGTTGAATAAATAAATGGCGAAAATGACGCAACGCCAGCGATTGCGCGTCGTTGCCGAGATGTTGTTTTACCTCAATACGATTAAGCGGATTATGCTCATCCTCTTTTTTTACCTCCGGCAAAGAGAACACGCGGGCAACCAATAGCTTGTGTTGCTCAAGATGAGCGGCAAATGCAGCCAGCTCTTGTTCCATCTGGCGAAAAGTAGTGTTGAGTCGGTCTACGAGATCGTAACGCGCCATAATATTAACTACTTTAGTTACAACATCCTTATTTTATAGCACAATGGTGGTGACTTGACCACCGTGCGCATAGTGTCAGGCAGAGGTAAATTGCGGGATGTTATGCCATAACGGCCAGCTGAACGAGAAGCGGGCACCACCCAGTTCGCTGGTGTCACAATTAACCGTACCGCCCATTGCCAGTGCTATAGAGTGGACAATGGCCAGCCCCAGCCCGCAGCCGCCGGTTGAGCGATCCCGGCTGGGATCGAGGCGAACAAAAGGTTCAAAGATATGTTCGCGGTTTTCTGGGGCAATCCCTGGGCCATCATCCTCAACAATTAATGTCGCTCTATTCCCCGACAGTAGCAGGCTGGTTTCAACCGTTGAGTGACAGTAGCGCAGGGCGTTATTGAGCAAATTATCCAGCACGCGCTCCATTAAGCGCATATCCAACGCAGCATAATGGCCTTGCGCGAGCGTTTTTATCCGTACCGTTTTATCGGGCGTTACTGCCTGAATATCTGCCAGATGCGTTGACAGCCACAACGGCAGGTCTGGTTCGCTAAGATGAAGCTCATTTTGTGGGCGGTCGAGTCGGGCATAAGTCAGCAGCTCTTCAATTAAAGCTTCAAGTTGACTGATATCGCGATTCAACGCCTGGGATTCGGCGGCGCTCAGGTTATCGCTCATCTCCAGTCGATAACGCAGGCGCACTAACGGTGTTCGCAGTTCGTGAGCGATACCGTCAATAAGCTGTTTTTTGCTGGCAATCAAGGCGTTGATATTGTCCGCCATCTGGTTAAATGCGACGCCAAGTCGTTCAAAGCTCGAACCTTCATCAAAGTGGATACGCTCACTGAGATGCCCATCGCCAAATCGTTGCGCCGCTGCTTCCAGTTTTAACATATCCTGCCAGTGCGGACGCATCCAGATAAACACCGGAAAGGCGAGGGAAATGGCAATAAAAGCGATCAGGGCGATATCCAGCAATCGCATCTGATGGAGGTAATAAAGATAAGGAACAGGACCAACTGCCAGCACGTAGTGGCTGCGCGGGATACGTTGCAAAAAAGTGTACTGATCGTCCAGAGCGACAATTTCGCCGCCACGCAGCCGGTGCATGGAAATATCATCAAGATGGTATTTACTCAGTGGCTCGACACGCAGATCGAAAGAGAGATTTAAATCCATCTCTTTCAGCGTCTTACCCCAGTCGTGTGGGGGGATCTCACGCAATTCGCTGCGCATCAGATACAGCGAACTGTTCATCAAATCATCCAGCGACTGTTTGCCTGCGCGTTCGGCGGTAAATTTGTACACCAGCCCGACCAGCAGAGACATCACAAGGAAGCAGACAAACAATAACAGGTAAAACTGGATAAACAGTTTTTTCATCGCTTATTCCCACGCATGAGGCGCAAAAAGATAGCCTTTGTTACGCACGGTTTTAATACGATAAGGTTCTGCGGCGTTATCGAGCAGTTTTTTTCTTAACCGCGAAATAGCCACGTCCACGCTACGATCCAGTCCGTCATAACTGACGCCGCGTAAATTTTTCAGCAATGCATCGCGGTCCATGATTTGCCCGGCATGGGTAGCTAATTCCCACAATAATTCGAAATCAGCTGTCGAGAGCGAGATTTCAGTGTTAGCCAGGGAGACTACGCGGTTGATGGGATCGATGGTCAACGTGCCGAAATGCAGGGCTTTGTAGGGAGTCAGAGACGTTTCCTGAATACCTTTGGTCACTGTGGCTTGCTCATTCTGACGCAAATGCAAGCGTAAACGCGCTAGCAAAACAGCAGGGGGCGTCGTTTTGAGAATATAGTCGCAGGCGCCCATTTCCAGTGCCAGGATGTGGTTCATATCGCTATCGAGAGAGGTTAGAAGAACAATCGGTCCGGACCACTTTGCGCGTAAATCACGACAAATGGTCATGCCGTCCTTGCCTGGTAGCATGATGTCGAGTAACACCAAATCCGGATTTTCTCGCAGAATAGTTTCTTCGGCCCGGTCGCCGCGCGGCTCTACGGTAACCTGCATATCATGTTTTGCCAGGTATGCGGCAATCAGTGCACCGACTTCCGCATCATCTTCCACAAATACGATAGTGTTCATAACATTCACGGTAGATATAAAAACGTCACAATACACCGCACTGTTTTTACTTACTATCAATCGTTTCTAAACAAGGTTTCATCAGGTATTCTACTGATGACTTGTTATGGAAGTGTTAAGGTAAAAAGATGGGGCTGGTAATCAAAGCCGCGCTCGGTGCGCTGGTAGTGCTGTTGATTGGTGTTTTAGCAAAAACGAAAAATTATTATATCGCCGGGCTGATTCCACTTTTCCCGACCTTTGCGCTTATCGCGCATTATATTGTTGCCAGCGAACGCGGCATTGAAGCCTTACGCGCAACCATCATTTTTAGTATGTGGCCGATTATTCCCTATTTTGTTTACCTGGCGGCGCTATGGTATTTCACCGGAATGATGCGCTTGCCCGCTGCTTTTGTTGGTTCTGTTGCGTGCTGGGGAATAAGCGCATGGGTGTTGATTATATGCTGGATAAAGCTGCATTAACGCAGATGACGACCGCCATCAAGAGGGAAACTGCGTCCGGTGACAAAGCAGCTGGTAAGTAAGTAATCGACCAGGTCGATCACTTCTTTCTCGCCAGGCGCTGTTTTCATCAGTGATTTATTCAGCGCCTGTTGTCGATATTCAGCATCATCATGTTCATTAAACAGGATCAGCGATGGCGCAATAGAATTCACTTTCACTTCCGGTGCCAGCTTGCGGGCAAACGAGCGGGTCATATTATCCAGTGCCGCTTTGCTTGCAGCATACGCAATATGTTTGTCGCTACCGCGCTCCACCACATAATCGGTAAAGTGAATGATATCGCTGGCGGCGTGTCCGTGCCCACGCAGTAATCTTTCCAGAGCATGGTTGAGCAGGTATGGGGTATTAACGTGGATCTGCATCATGCAAGCCAGTACATCGGTCAGTGGCGCTCCCGGTTTTTCCGCCATCCACGCGCTGGCGTTATGCAAAATAGCACGCAGACCATGGGTGCTTTTTAGTACTTCATCGGCAAACGCCATCACACCGTCGTTGGTCGAAAAATCAGCCTGAATACACTGCGCACCTGCCTTAATCAGTCCATCAATGGCGGGATAGTGCGTCCGATAGCTGACAATCACCGGTTGCTTTTGATTAATGAAATGCCATGCGAGGGCGAGGCCGATGCGGCGACCTCCGCCAGTAATTAATATTGGCAAGGACTGGGTTTTACCCATCGTTATCTCCTTTGCTATCCAACGATGGGATGAACGTTATCCCACCAGCATCCAGGTCGCCGGAACTGAGGCAATTAACAGCATGCCAATCAGCACCATTTCCTGACGGTTCAGTACATTATCATGTGTATGCGTTTTACGCGCGTACAGGAAAACCAGCAGCCCCGGCGCATACAGAACAACGGATAACAGCAAGTGCATTGGACCAGAGGCGTACAGTAACCATAATCCATAAATGCAGGCACCGACACCTACCGCCTTATGCAGTGGACGGGTTGCGATTTTCAGCAAGAACGCGCCGACCAGGAAATAGGGCACCAGAATCATTTCTGAGGCGATGGTCAGCAATGTGTTGTAATCGGAACCGGTCAGCCAGATGAGCACCAGACAAATTTGCACGCAGATGTTGGTCAGCCACAGTGAAGCGGATGGCGCAGCTTGTGCGTTCTGGCGCGCAAAAATGCGCGGGAATGCTTTATGAGTGGCTGCAAGGAACGGAACTTCTGCTGCCATGATGGTCCAGCTTAAGTACGCGCCGCAAACGGAAACGATCAAACCGGCAGCGATGATGATTTCGCCCCACGGTCCCATCATTTCCACCATCAGACCGGCCATTGACGGGTTACGAATTTCAGCCAGTTCAGGACGTGCCACCACGCCCAGCGAAAGCAGCGTTACCAGCAAATAAACGCCCAGAGCGGAGAGAACCGCCAGCAGTGTCGCTTTGCCAACATCACGCTTATTACGCGCACGCGCAGAAACAACCACGGCACCTTCCACACCAATGAAAACCCACAGGGTGATCAGCATGGTGTTTTTCACCTGTTCCCACACGGGTACGCCAAGTGCAAGTCCGGTGAAGTCGAGCTTGAAGGTATCCAGTTTGAACATCATCATCGCCAGTACAACAAACAGACCCAGCGGCAACAGTTTTGCCAGTGTCGCCACCAGGTTAATGCTGGCAGCGGTTTGCACCCCGCGCAGGATCAAAAAGTGAACAATCCACAATAAAGTCGATGCACCGACGATCGATTGCCAGGTATTACCATCGCCAAACAGGCGCAATTCCGGCGTGTCCGTAAAAAAGCTTAACGCGGAAAAAACGATCACCAGATAGGAGACGTTGGCGATGACTGCGCACAGCCAGTATCCCCATGCGGAACAAAAGCCGATTAGCTCGCCAAACCCTTCGCGGGCATAGGTAAAGATACCGCCGTCAAGTTCGGGACGAATGCGCGTGAGGATCAGCATGGCAAAGGCCAGCAATAAAATGCCAGCGCCAGTAATACCCCAGCCGATGAGCAGTGCTGCCGGGCTGGCAACTGCCGCCATATTTTGCGGCAGACTGAAAACACCCGCGCCCAGCATTGAGCTTAATACCAGCGCGGTGAGTGCGCTCAGTCCCAGTTTCTTTTCCATCGATATCCAGTGATTAAAACGTGATAAGAAGAATAAATATTAGGGCAAAACGCATAAAAATGGAGTTTGCCACTGAAGCGCGGGATTTTACGAAGAGATGTGTCTGCATGCAATGGTCGCGGGGAAATTTGTGACTAAAAATGCGAAAGGCGGCATCAAGCCGCCTTATAGGAGTAACTGAATAGTTATTTATACAGATCTGCGCTGACGGTCAGGTTATTACCACGTTCCTGCCACTGGCGGGTGATGTGGTAATACTTAGCACCTTTCTTCGCGGCACGTTTCGCAACCTGATAGGAGACTTCGGTCATGTTGCCGTAGTTGCCAGAGAATTTGATGCTGTCGAACGGGACCATCATCGCTGCGGTCGCTTTGTTCAGTTCTTCGACTTTAGTGCCATCCGGGAGCGTGACGGTGTAACGCCCGCCTTTTGATGACTGGGTTTCAAAGAAGCGACCGACTTCAGAACTTGGTGATGCGGTAGTCGCAACACCCGGGATCTCAACTTTCTTCGCAGCTTCGCCACCGGCAGCCAGAGCTGCACGTCCTGCTTCGGAATCTGCCGGGATGACATCCGGGCTCTGGACGATACGTTTCTTAGCATCTTTTTTATAGATGAATGCAGTAATACGCTGGTTGCCGCCCTGGTTGGCATCGATTTGACGAACGATGTAGAAAGAGTAGGCACCTTTCGCTTTTGCTGCTTTGGTGATGGCATCATTGACTTCTGGCTGGCTACGATAGAAGCCCTGGACGGTGACCGTGTCAAACGGTTCAATCAGAACAGCCTGATCTTTCGGCAGTTCGACAACACCGTTAATTACGCGATTACTTGTTTCTTCTGCTTTTTCAGCATCGGCTTTATAGAGGTCAGCGACCACACGCCAGTTACCGCTGTTACCAAAATCAGAAGTGTCGACAACATAAAAAGAGGCGGCACCTTCTTTATCTGCGCGACGAGAAACGGCTTTCACCGCTTCGCCAATAGCATTAAAACGACCGGTAACCACTACACGGTCAAAAGGTTTAACCGCTGCCGCTTGCTCCGGTGTCAGTTCTGTTGCTGCGTTAACGGAGAATGCCGTAGCAGAAAGCAGTGCCGACGCCAGGAGGGTGTTCTTAAGCTTCATAAAAATAATCCTTCGCCTTGCGCAAACCAGGTACTGGTATTGTTATTAACGAGAAACGTGGCTGATTATTGCATTTAAACGGTGTAACTGTCTGCGTCATTTTTCATATCACATTCCTTAAACCAATTTTAATTCTGCTCAAATGACCGTCTATGCTTAAAAAACAGCCGTATCACCATCAATACTACTGAAGCAACTGAATTGTATAAGTTAATTTAATGTTAAGTAGTGATTTGTGCCGGGGCGATGTCTCGTTTTACCCGGCCGCCGAAGACAATTATCAGTCTTTATCCGGCGTTCTAAGGTGTTTATCCCACTATCACGGCTGAATCGTTAATATTTTGCGAGTTCACGCCGAAATACTGATTTTTGGCGCTAGATCACAGGCATAATTTTCAGTACGTTATAGGGCGTTTGTTACTAATTTATTTTAACGGAGTAACATTTAGCTCGTACATGAGCGGCTTGTGTGGCTCCTGACACAGGCAAACCATCATCAATAAAACCGATGGAAGGGAATATCATGCGAATTGGCATACCAAGAGAACGGTTAACCAATGAAACCCGTGTTGCAGCAACGCCAAAAACAGTGGAACAGCTGCTGAAACTGGGTTTTACCGTCGCGGTAGAGAGCGGCGCGGGTCAACTGGCAAGTTTTGACGATAAAGCGTTTGTGCAAGCGGGCGCTGAAATTGTAGAAGGGAATAGCGTCTGGCAGTCAGAGATCATTCTGAAGGTCAATGCGCCGTTAGATGATGAAATTGCGTTACTGAATCCTGGGACAACGCTGGTGAGTTTTATCTGGCCTGCGCAGAATCCGGAATTAATGCAAAAACTTGCGGAACGTAACGTGACCGTGATGGCGATGGACTCTGTGCCGCGTATCTCACGCGCACAATCGCTGGACGCACTAAGCTCGATGGCGAATATCGCCGGTTATCGCGCCATTGTTGAAGCGGCACATGAATTTGGGCGCTTCTTTACCGGACAAATCACTGCGGCCGGGAAAGTGCCACCGGCAAAAGTGATGGTGATTGGTGCCGGTGTCGCAGGTCTGGCCGCCATTGGCGCAGCAAACAGTCTCGGCGCGATTGTGCGTGCATTCGACACCCGCCCGGAAGTGAAAGAACAAGTTCAAAGTATGGGCGCAGAATTCCTCGAGCTGGATTTTAAAGAGGAAGCGGGCAGCGGCGATGGCTATGCCAAAGTGATGTCGGACGCGTTCATCAAAGCGGAAATGGAACTCTTTGCCGCCCAGGCAAAAGAGGTCGATATCATTGTCACCACCGCGCTTATTCCAGGCAAACCAGCGCCGAAGCTAATTACCCGTGAAATGGTTGACTCCATGAAGGCGGGCAGTGTGATTGTCGACCTGGCAGCCCAAAACGGCGGCAACTGTGAATACACCGTGCCGGGTGAAATCTTCACTACGGAAAATGGTGTCAAAGTAATTGGTTACACCGATCTTCCGGGCCGTCTGCCGACGCAATCCTCACAGCTTTACGGCACTAACCTCGTTAATCTGCTGAAACTGTTGTGCAAAGAGAAAGACGGCAACATCACTGTGGATTTTGATGATGTGGTGATTCGTGGCGTGACCGTGATCCGTGCGGGCGAAATTACCTGGCCGGCACCGCCGATTCAGGTATCAGCTCAGCCGCAGGCGGCACAAAAAGCGGCACCGGAAGTGAAAACTGAGGAAAAATGTGCCTGCTCACCGTGGCGTAAATACGCGTTGATGGCGTTGGCAATCATCCTTTTCGGCTGGATGGCAAGCGTTGCGCCAAAAGAGTTCCTTGGACACTTCACTGTGTTCGCGCTGGCCTGCGTTGTCGGTTATTACGTGGTGTGGAATGTATCGCACGCGCTGCATACACCGTTGATGTCGGTCACCAACGCGATTTCAGGGATTATTGTTGTCGGAGCACTGTTGCAGATTGGCCAGGGCGGCTGGGTTAGCTTCCTTAGTTTTATCGCGGTGCTTATAGCCAGCATTAATATTTTCGGTGGCTTCACCGTGACTCAGCGCATGCTGAAAATGTTCCGCAAAAATTAAGGGGTAACATATGTCTGGAGGATTAGTTACAGCTGCATACATTGTTGCCGCGATCCTGTTTATCTTCAGTCTGGCCGGGCTTTCGAAACATGAAACGTCTCGCCAGGGTAACAATTTCGGTATCGCCGGGATGGCGATTGCGTTAATCGCAACCATTTTTGGACCGGATACGGGTAATGTTGGCTGGATCTTGCTGGCGATGGTTATTGGTGGGGCAATTGGTATCCGTCTGGCGAAGAAAGTTGAAATGACCGAAATGCCAGAACTGGTGGCGATCCTGCATAGCTTCGTGGGTCTGGCGGCAGTGCTGGTTGGCTTTAACAGCTATCTGCATCATGACGCGGGAATGGCACCGATTCTGGTCAATATTCACCTGACGGAAGTGTTCCTCGGTATCTTCATCGGGGCGGTAACGTTTACGGGTTCGGTGGTGGCGTTCGGCAAACTGTGTGGCAAGATTTCGTCTAAACCGTTGATGCTGCCAAACCGTCACAAAATGAACCTGGCAGCTCTGGTCGTTTCCTTCCTGCTACTGATTGTATTTGTTCGCACGGATAGCGTCGGCCTGCAAGTGCTGGCATTGCTGATAATGACCGCCATTGCGCTGGTATTCGGCTGGCATTTAGTCGCCTCCATCGGTGGTGCAGATATGCCAGTGGTGGTGTCGATGCTGAACTCGTACTCCGGCTGGGCGGCTGCGGCTGCGGGCTTTATGCTCAGCAACGACCTGCTGATTGTGACCGGTGCGCTGGTCGGTTCTTCGGGGGCTATCCTTTCTTACATTATGTGTAAGGCGATGAACCGTTCCTTTATCAGCGTTATTGCGGGTGGTTTCGGCACCGACGGCTCTTCTACTGGTGATGATCAGGAAGTGGGCGAGCACCGCGAAATCACCGCAGAAGAGACAGCGGAACTGCTGAAAAACTCCCATTCAGTGATCATTACTCCGGGGTACGGCATGGCAGTTGCGCAGGCGCAATATCCTGTCGCTGAAATTACTGAGAAATTGCGCGCTCGTGGTATTAACGTGCGTTTCGGTATCCACCCGGTTGCGGGGCGTTTGCCTGGACATATGAACGTATTACTGGCTGAAGCAAAAGTACCGTATGACATCGTGCTGGAAATGGACGAGATCAACGATGACTTTGCTGATACCGATACCGTACTGGTGATTGGTGCTAACGATACGGTTAACCCGGCGGCGCAGGATGATCCGAAGAGTCCGATTGCTGGTATGCCTGTGCTGGAAGTGTGGAAAGCGCAGAACGTGATTGTCTTTAAACGTTCGATGAACACTGGCTATGCTGGTGTGCAAAACCCGCTGTTCTTCAAGGAAAACACCCACATGCTGTTTGGTGACGCCAAAGCCAGCGTGGATGCAATCCTGAAAGCTCTGTAACCCTGACGGCCTCTGCGGAGGCCGTCACTCTTTATTGAGATCGCTTAACAGAACGGCGATGCTTTGACCTCCCGCTGTTTGTTCAAGCGCAATTTTGACAATAATTGTCAACGGCACGGAAAGCAGCATACCCACCGGTCCTAACAACCATCCCCAAAAAATCAACGACAAAAATACCACCAATGTGGAAAGCCCCAGCCCACGCCCCATGATGCGTGGCTCCAGAATATTGCCGAAGACCAGATTAATCAGCAGATATCCCGCCAGCACCAGCAACGCTTCGTAGAAGCCATTAAACACCAGTACCTGAGCGATAGGGGGGATTGCCGCGAGAACTGAACCAATACTCGGGACGTACTGAAGCGCATAG